>JAEEGL012688388.1_pt1 | contig 244784 bp, 295 predicted proteins | sample 9134231 | NCBI WGS metagenome assembly JAEEGL01 (sample SAMN16246548, study PRJNA631951) | gut metagenome | biome: gut microbiome; feature: rumen; material: fiber-attached | host: Bos | place: Iran: Karaj | collected 2018-10
ACCTCTGTTGCTTCAAAAGTTTCCAAATATCCATCAAACCATCGTACATTAACGATATTATTTTTATTGTTCATTTTTTACTCCTTATACTTCTTATCAGTGTGTGGCTGTTTTAACCACTGTTGCCAATTATCTTTCTGGCCAACGGGTCTATCCATATTATTAAGACCAGCGAACCAAGCGTCTGTACTAATATTTGATAAAACTTCTGCCAACTGTTCTATTGTACAGGTTTGTATGTATTCTTGTTCTGTTATTAAATCATCTGTGGTCATCTATATCGTTCCTTTCTGTGCGGTTGTTTTAGCCACAACTCCCACTTTTCTGCATTTTCAAATTTGCACCCAGTAGCAATATTTCCACGACACAATTCTCTGTTTTCTTCGTCGCATATCTGACAACAATTTTCTGCTACTTTATCTAACCATTTGGCTTTTTCTTTGGTAGATAAAGTATCAAACCATTCTTCATTGGTCTGTTCTTCTTTTGCCAATCTTACCTTGCATACATCGTATTCACCACAGGTTTCTGCTCTGCAATGGTAATGGTCTTTAAAACAAACTCTTAACTTCATTTCGAATGTTTCTCCTTTAGCTACCTCTGTTACCAAAAATAAGATATCCTAACAATAAACCATATAAAATGTCGCACAATCGCATGCAAATTTTTAAAAAAGTATTGTTATTCATTTTTAATCATTTATTTCTTCTTTAATCTTTTTCTGTTCTGCTTCATATTGTTCAATCGTTATTTTTCCAGTACATTTACATACTTCACACGGTTTATCTTGCCAATAACGTATTTCGTCGTACCTTCCATATACTGGCACGCTATATTTACCATTTCCATGACATTTAAAACATGTTATCTTATCATTTTCTAAAAACATTTCATTAAATGTTTCCTTTATTTGATTTATGACTATCGTTGGAAGACCTATTCTAAAATATCTATCAAGAAGATGTTTATTATCGTTATTGATTATAAACTCATCTTTTTTTCTTGTTACAAAGAATGAATAATCTTCTATAAAATCTTCTATATTAGAATACATAAAATTTAAATAATAATCATATTTTTTTAATTTTTCTGACAGGTTTGCCTCAAAATCATAAAAATTAAATACATAGGCTTTTTTATTATGCTGCACGCATTCAAATAAAAAATTTCCTATTATAATGTCATAACTTATAAAACTACTCATTAATAATTCCTCATTGTATCATATATCAATAAGCTACAGGTAACAATAAAGCACTTATTATTAACATAAAAACAATAATTATTGCGATAAGCAATATTTTAAATACTGTGTCGTTCTTCATAGTCTACTTTTCTTTCTTAATTATTGTTGCAAAATGACCACAACCATTTAAACACATAACCTCAACATATTTACTGTCTACACGTTCTGTTGTTTGTATTATCGCTCCGTCTTTTCCGCACGATGGACACTTATCTTCTACAATGTTGTTTTCTTTATCAATAACTTTCATCTTATTTTTCCTATCTGTGTAGTTGCTTTAGCAACAAATCACTTGTGCAATGCTGCATCTATCCTTAATAACAATAAAAATATAGCAAGCATATAAGTAACTATTGCCGATGTTAAAAATGCCTTTTTAAAAGTCATTTCATTCCATAACCTCACTACCCTTATATCTGATACTGTATACCGCTGTTCCGTTCATATATACTGATGGACAATGTATAATACAATATTTTTCAAGTTCTTTTATCTGTGTGCTTGTAAGCCTACCCTTATATGATATAGAAAATGGAAATCTGTTTTTTGCCTGTTCCATTAGTTCTTCTGCTGTCATTCCTGCACCTTATAATTCCATTATTTTTAAAGCCGTGTATGCTTGTATAAAACAAATCATTCCCCTGTGTTCTTCTGCAAATTGAATTATGCTATCTTCTGTCATGCCAAACTTTATTGGTGCGGCAAGAAGAATCATGAGAAACATTCCTGCTAAAGCATAGCTGATGGAGTATTCAATCATCTGTTTTATCATAATCTCCAAAAGACCGCAATACCGTCCTCTCATTCTGCCACATCTACACGCTTGTTCCATGCTTCGATTACTTCCTGCTTAGTGTCGTAAACATCTGTTTCACAGTGACATTTACTACACTCAATTTTATAATCCCAAGTTGCCCAATCTAGAATTCTTCTACCTATTCTTGCTTCTCCACCACAGAAAGGGCATTTGCGTAATTCTGTCATGGTGTAACCTCATTGGTGTGGTTGTTTTAACCATTCAATAATTCTACGTTTGGTATTCATACAATAATCCTGATAATAAAATCTTAACAATAATTCTGCAAATTCTTCCGTAGAGCAGGTTTTTCTCCATTCATCATTGGTCAGTTCTTCTTTGAAAACATCGCATACTGGACTCCACACTTTATTTTACCTCCTCGGCGTTACTCGTTTTTATATATCCGTTTTGAATGATACTGCTTATCATCCAGTCATATCCACAGAATCCTGAAGATAATTTTAATAGCTTTTTAGCTTCTTTATAATTAACTTTTCTAACTGTTATACAAGCAGTCCAGCCATCTGACCAATTATAATAGAAATTCTTGTCTATTAAGTTTTTAGGAACTTCATATTCCTTTTTGCATCTAATATGTTTTTTATTATTGCCAGTCCATTTATTATTCCATGAACCAATATTAGGCATTGAAAGTTCAAATACTATCATTTATTATCACCACTTGTAATTATATCATTTTTATGCCATTATGGCAATACAAATTGACAAAATTAAATTTAGAATTAAATATATAAATAGTATGCATGCGGTACATTTAGATATGAAATAAATAACTCCTAATATCATGTCTTTCCATGATATAGGAGTCCATTTATTTTTCTTTTTATCCCATTTATATACTTCTTTTAATTCGTCATTTTCATCATATTCTTTTATAGTCTTCATATTATTACATCTTCATTTTCATTGTAGAGAATATCATTATTTTACTTCGTCAAAAATCCAATAATGTTTATCATCTATTAAACAATTATACGCATGGTTTTTATCATCATCTGGACAATATTGATTATTAAAATTTGCCCAGTTATCACAATTAACACTGGTCTGATTCCATCCTGCGGCTATAATATTTTTATCTTTCATCATTTCTTTAAATATTTCTGCCTGTTCTAACAAACTTGATCCTTCTGCTTTAAATTCTTGAAATGCCGATATAATTTTATTAAAGTCCTGTTTTTTAACTAGCGCATAATCAAATGTTGTATGCAATACAATTTTATCTGTAGTTGATACATTTTCATTATCTACAAGATCACATATTTCTTTGAATCCTGTTTTTTCTTTGCTAAAATCAGGGAATCTTGATGGACGATATTCTAAATGTTTGCATATAGATTCATAATCCATGGCTGGATCATACCAGCAACAACATTTAACATAATTTGGTATATATGGTGGTAAATATTTTTCTTCCATAAATTTCCAAATTATTGGAGCACTTCTCCATGCATTTCTGGTTTCGCCATATTCATATGCATATCCATCTTCATTAAATGCATATATTTCTGTATAACTCATATTATTGATCTACCACTAGTCTAACCTTTAATACTTCTGCAGTTAATCCGTGACGATATGCACTGCTGCTATTGAGAAGTCTAGCTTCTGCATTTGCATTGTATTGTTTCACATAAATTTTGGCATTTTCTAAATCATTTGTGTATCTCCAATTTCTCTGTAAATACGTTCCATTTGATAGTCTAATAACATACATGAAAACATCCTCCAGTAGCGCCGACGCGCTCGTTATTAAGTTCGTTTAAAAAAAAGACCTACTTTTTTATATAAACAACAGCGCCGCCAAAAGAAAAGAGGCGGCGCAGTAGGTTATATAAACGTAGGTCTGAAATTTTATACAATTTTTTAAGCATCCAATTGATTTTTGAATACTCTTGACAATCCATTATAACAAGAAGCTGGATCTATTTTAACTTCACCAGGCTGATGAATTTCAAAGTGCAAGTGTTCAGCGTATGCACCTTGACCAGATGATCCTGATCCTCCAGTGTGTCCTATAACTTCTCCACGGCTTACTTTTTGTCCGACTGTGGCTGCTGTTCTAACCATATGCATATACCATGATGTCCAACCATTATCATGCTGTAGATATACGCGGTTACCTCCACCATTTCCATCGATACCATATACGGCCGTAACGACTCCGTCTCTAGCTGCATGTATTGGAACACCCCTGTTACTTCCAGGGTCTCCAGCATTTGCTCCAGATCCAACGCCAATATCTATTCCACCATGGAATGTATTAGAACTTTCTGGAATATGTCTAGGACCAAATGGAGATGAATAGTTTAATCCATATCCACCAGTTATTTCTTCCTCTGTAAATGGGAATCCCCATTCAGCAGTATCAAATCTAGATGCAGTACATTTTCCAATTAATTCTTTGTATAAATATACAATTTTTACAAAGTTTAGCATATCATTTGGAATACTGGTAACTTTTTCTTGGCCAGTAATATTCATGGCTAATGGTTCCGAAAAATCATTCCAGTTCCAATTTTTGACATTATCCCAAGATAGTCCCATTCCAACATTTTCAGTTGTTGTGGTAGTTTCTGAATTATTAGAAGCGTCTCTAGTTCCAGTTGACGATTCGCTTGGAATACTTATGCTTTCTTTTTTTGTAACTTTATCAAGTCTATTTGGTAAAGAAGAATCGTCTCCTTCTCCAAGTAAGTATTTTTTATCCATAGAGTAGAACATTACATGTAAGCAAATATTGTCTACTCCAGATCCTTTAAGCTCACTCTTAATGCTTTCAAATTTATCTATCGTATTTCCAACTTCTGATCCATATACATGCATTAAGCACAAAATTAAGCAAGGATCTTGGCCTTGTGTTATTCCTTTTGACTTGTAATAATTTCTAATATTTTCGCCCTGTTTAGCTTTAAATTCTGCAGCCAATGTATCAGCTATTCCACCAGCAATATAATCTGAACCAACGCTTTTAGCATTAGACCCGGTAGAAGCATCTATTTGATTTCTTGCTTCTATTAACATATTGGCACAATTTCCGCCATTAGTTAATGCCATACCAGAATTAAACGCATTAGATGAGGCTAAATCGCTTACTGTTGGCGGATTTGTATGTGGACGCTGTAATTCGACTGGATATAAACTCCAATCCATTGCAAGTCCTGGACCCCATTCATCATTAAAGTCTATTTCAGCTTTATTTCTAGTTTTAACATTACTAGAATCTAAATTTCCAGCTTCCATTGGAATTTGTCTTTCTTGGGCCCGAGTAAATTTTACGTATTCATTCATGTTTGTATACGACATTTGATTATCATCTAATACTTGTGATAAGTTTATAGCATAATCATTATATATGTCATATACTTGACCTATTAATGGTTCGTATCTATTGCAGTTTAGACATTGATCTAATGTCATTTCTGCACCTTCCTGGACACGATCATCACGAAGACAACGAATACAATTGTATTTGTTATATAATGATTGACCACCATAATAAACACAGTTGATATTAATACGACTAGCTAGTCTATATAAATATCTCATTATAGTAGCCATATTATTTTCTAGTCTAACTAAACGTTTTTCTGTATCGGTAGATAATACAACTAATGCTTTTCCTACCTCTATAGAATGTCTGCATGCTAATACAGATTCTATTTTACAACGTGGTTGATGTGTTTCTAATTCAACTATCTTTTTATCTACAGGAAATGGATCTGCATTATTAGGTGGCTTACCAGCTGAAGGAACTTTAATAACATTTCTGTGTTTCTTTATATCGAATATTTCTTTTCGCTGTTCTGCTATATTTTGATTATATACATTAAATGCTAATAAATCGGTATTGCCTGTTGTTTCTACTATAGATTCCGTTGGTAGTTCAAATACTAAACCTGCTCCAGCTTTTTTATAATCTACCAGATTCATTTTTGATTCTGGCATATTCGGCGGTATAGCATAAGCTGGTATCTCTTCACCTATAGAAGTTAAATCTGGATATATTGGCTCGCAAAAAGTTTTATCAGGATCCAACGGTTTAATTTTCCATTCATCTACGTGACCTTGTTTTTCAGTTCCTATTCTTTCTGGAACTGTTCCTCTTTTTGCCATAGATGTCTGCCCTAATGCTCCATGTGCTGGATTATTGCTTGGAACATATGTACCAGCAGCAAGTATTCCTTTACCTTGCTTTTGGTATGCTTCCATAGCATATTTAATTCTATTTGGAAGATTAGCATATTCTCTCTGTGGTCTTTCGAATCCGAAGCAAAATGCTTCTACTTCTGCAGCTATTTGTTCTTCTGGTGTGGACTTAGAAGAGCTAGCTGTATGCATTGGTGTAATATATCCGCCAGCTTCTATTTCTTTCCACAGAAATTGCAATTGTGCTTCTATGTCTAAATGGCTTTTGCCGATTGATTGTGCAAAATTAATTAAATTATCTTTGCGACTATCTGTCCATTGACAAATACCAATTGATTCGTGTCCATCAGAAGATACTGCATTTGTATTATACATCGATTCTTGGGCTATATTGCCCATTATTGATGCTGCAGTAACACTGCCTAATCCTTTTTCAGCTGTTAAGAATTTCCATATACGTTCTGGTACGCTTTGTGCGCTTCCAGATTGAGTATTTTGTTGAGATGGTATATTATTTTTTTCTTCTGCCATAATTATAACTGATTTGGTGCGTGTGAATATTCAGATGGCTTACCTGTATTTTCATTGTCGCCTCTGATCTTCTCACTAAATATTTCCTCATTAAGTATTCCAGATAATTTATAATCTTGTTGTGCTAAGCGAAGTTGTTCTTTATAATCTCTTTCGCTTTCCATATAATTGAGCCATGAATCGTCCCATGTGTCTTCTAAATATTGTTTCTTTAATTCCCAATAATGTTTACAACTTATAACGTCTCCAGTGACATCGCTTTGATAATAATATTCTCCTGGACCTATAATTCTATCATCAAAACTATCACGCATGAACTCATTAAAATATTGAATACGTTTCAGATATAACAATTTAGTATCCTCCGTTATATTTCGTGCAATTATATTACGTTATAAGCGAAGGATATAAAATGGTTATTCCTGATCATCTGCTTCAGAAATCTTTAATTTGCAATGTTTCGGATCAACTAACAGTAAAGTTTCCATTTGACTATATTGTCTATCTGGATACCAGTATTGCGTACGTTGAAATGCTGTTTTTTCTAGTTCAGTATAATCTTCTGGTGATTTATATTTTGCATGTTCTCTAATAACTCGCCATCTAGCAGCTTCTTTCATCTCGTTAATAATAGTACTTGCATATCCTTTTCCTTTGAAGATTCTACAGTCCTTAATATCTTTTACTGGTTTGATCCCCATATTCTTTTTAGATAAATATGTTCCGTCTCTAAATTTAATTGTATAATATTCCATGTTGTCTCCTGCAATGTTGTAAGGGGGAAATTAATCCCCCCTTTATTAGCCAACATTTAGCAATTTTATATCTTCAGAAATATCGATAGGTTCTAAATATTTCTTACCTTTTCTATTTTTCTTTTTTGGCTGGAAGAACCAATCTTCCATAAATGTATCTGTTATTGCTTTGAATCTGTTACCAGATGTCTGTGCTTTTATAGTATGGAAGTCAAATGTTCCAGATGATAATTTCATATCAATATCTTTAGTTAAGTTATTCGCTAACTGTGTTAAGATACTGTCTGTATCGCCCATCGCATTTAATCCTTCTTCGCTAAATTTACCTTCAATTGCCATTGCTGCTTGAAGTTTATTAGCCATCAATGCTATAACACTTTCCTGCATAGTTTCTTTGAAATACAGGAAATATACATTTACATCTTTAGATTGATTCAAACGAAGACTTCTTCTGCTTGCTTGCCGCATCGTAAACAAATTATAATCTAACTGATAGAATATAATCGTTGTGAAATCAAGCAAGTTCAATCCAGTTTCTACTAATTTTGGATTACAAATTAAGACGTCTATGCCTTCTTTTAGTTTTTGAGCAATCCACGTCTGTCTATTTCTTGCAGAAACGGATGCGGTTAAGAATGCAGTCTTAATATTATAAGATTCCAATATTTCTTGAAGTCTTTGTACACAATCCATCTTATTGATCCAGCTTACATAAATTAAGACTTTTTCACCATTAGCCCTATGCTGATTAACTAATTCAAGTACTTTTTCATCTTTAGCAGACATAAATGGTTTGCTAGTATCTCTATGAATACTTGGCGGAATTAGTATCTGCTCTCCAGTATCATTATCGAATATTGGTACTTGATTATATGGCTGGTCTGGATAGGTATTAAGACGATGAATCATCTTAAATAAGAATTTATGCGTACATCCAGCATGGTCTCTTACGGATTGTTTAAATCCATCCATGAATCTATTATATCCAGTTTTTGTCTCAATGTCCATATCAACACCAGTTGGAATTTCATGGTAGTTTGGAAGATCTGCGGTGATATCAGATAATGTTACAAATACCGCTTTATCTAATAAGAATTTACTAAATAATAATGGAGATACACCAGGTTTATATTTAGTCTTGGATGATATTTGATAACTCCATCCAGTATTATTATTCACTCTATATTCCCTTATCGTATCTACTACACCATATTCTTTTGCAAATTCTTTAATATCGAAATATCCGAATCCATTTCTTATGAAAGTTCTTGAATACAACTTAAACAACATTGAGAATACATCTTCTGCATAACCATTAAGTAATGTTCCAGTTAGTGCTATTGTGTGTTTAGATGCATTTATAATATTGGAGAATGCTCTTCCTTGAGCAGATGTTTTAGATGAATACAGATGAACTTCGTCTGCAATAAAATAGTCAATTAAATGCTTAAATCTTTTGCGAATATATTGAGATATATTGCATTTAATAATTGGCTTTGCAACATCCTGTTGTAATGCCGATGATGCTATTTCATATGCTTTTAATACACCATCACTAAGTTCATCATCTTTTCCAGCTGCTATTTTATCGTCTACAAGATCTTTTAACTGTCTCGCAAGGAATATATTAACCCATCCAGATTTAGGAACTTTTACCCATTCTGCATTATTTCCGTCTCTAGCTGCTGTCCACAAAGATCCTTTTTTGCTTTTACCCGTATATGAATTAATTTCTACTATTGAATAGTTTGTTTCATATACTCCGCCGCCCATATTAGATCTTTGCGGTGCAGAATGATATGTATTTTTCTTTCCCTTTTTTAAGAATAATAACATACATTCTGCTGTATAGTCTAAATATTCTCCTCTAGTTCTAGCATAATATGAATAATGATTGTAGAAGCTTAATTCTCTATTAAATATTTCATATCTTCTATTTCTTGTATTCCAATGAGCCCATGGTCTTTCTTCATAGTCTGTTTTACAAGAGTCTTTCCCAAGGATTAAGAATAATGGATATTTTAAGCTTTTAGCTTTTATATCATTTTCATATTCCCTAAGTTGAGTCAAATTTTCAACGATTACCGCTTTTGAGAATGGATAAAGTCTCCCTACTTCTTTTTTCCATTCTTCTACCATATGTCCTGGACACATAATAACAGTTACAGGATTTTTCTTTTTACTGTGTACAAGTATAGATCCTAATGCAATACCTGTTTTACCGATACCACATTCGCCAACTATTAATGTGCGCTTATTCTTTTGCAATCCGCTTGCAACACTACAAATAACGTCTCTTTGTGCAGCGAAATAATTAAAGTGTCCATAATATTTAGCATAATTAAATAAATAATCAGCTTTTTTAGGAACTTCAGATATTCCTGGTACAAATAATGGTTCAAATCTTTCATGTGCACGATGAATTAAATCATCGCTAAATATAGAAAGATATCCAGTTAATGATCCTGCATCATTAACTTTACCACTTCTTACTTCGTTATTTCCAGTATGAATATCTCCAGAACTAAAAGCTTTTTCAATAGCAGCTCTTAATCTATATGGATAAAATCTAACCTTAAGAGTTATCATTTTATTCTGACAATATGGAGAATATTCAATTTTATCTAAGCAAGAATCACTGATATCTGCGAAATTCATGCTTCTTTCGTCTCGATATCTTAATAATTGAGGAATCCATTCTCTTAGGATTGGAATACTAGATATCATAGATATCTTTTTACATATTAAATCCTGAAAGATTGTGTTACAGTATAAAGCATATTTCATATCGTTTTTATTTAGCATCAGATATCTTTCCATTTCTCTTTTGTCTGGAAATAAATCTGTCATTCTTAATAAGAAATATAAATCTTTATCTATTGCTCTTCCTTCTGATTCTGCTTTTCTTTCACGCTCGTCAAGCTTTATTCCTCTGATAAAGTCTTGACATGAATAATAAACATCTACATTAATTACAGTTAACTGCCAATATTGAGAATTTTCTATTTTCCTGAAAATAAATTTACATTTTCCAGCAGAATATGCGGAACATTGTAAAAGAAGAAAAGATCTATCTAGGATTTCTTCATTTTCAACATCATAATAGTGGATTCTCATATATTTATCATAAGACGGATTTACTATATAGTCTCTAACATCTTCAAGAGATTTTCTAGATCCAATAAAATTTGCAAATCCTATTGAATATGAATCGACCATATTAATTTGGTCTACATATACGTTTAATGAATTATATTCATTATTTAAAACACATAATAAAGACATTTCTCTTCTCCTTACTTTAACGTTCTTATTTCGCCAGTTGGTAGGATAATATTAACCGTTGTTGTAGAATATACAGATTCTGTTTCCCTTCTGATTCTGTAATTATTATCATCAGGATTCTGAACTACTTCTGTTTTTCTATCTATCGTCTGAGAAGATGAGCCTTTTACTACGTGAAAACATCCATTTTCCTTTTCTTCTATAGCACCATTAATATCACCAGATATTAATACGAGCCCTAATTGCCCAGAAGAGAATGGAAGTAATGGCCTTCTTGTATCGTTAATTGTTTTAGGAATTAACGGAACCAATGTCTGAGTTATAGATTTTTGAATACCTTCTTGAAGATTTACATAGTCTTTTATCGTCATATCATAGCTTTGGAATACTATGTTATCTTCATTTAATGTTCCATTTAGACGTATCGGTAAATCATCTGATATACAATGAGATATTCTTGTAAGTAAAGATTCTACTTCCGTAGAAACTTCTTCTTTCTCTTTAACATCTCCAATTATATAACACCATGGCCTATCTTCTATAACTACACTATCGACAATATCTGGAAAATATACTTTTATATTTTTAGTTAACGATGCAATCTTTCTGATGTCAGTTACGCCAAGATCTGTTGCATATCCGAAAAGTATTAATTTTCCTCCAGGTCTAATATAATTTGTCATAGTATATATTTTAGACCGCTGACCATCCATTGCAGACAAAAATGATCCAAGAACAACATCAAAAGATTCTGCTTTAATGTTGATTCTATCTCTAGACGTATTAAAAAATTTGCCATTCGCAAACATTGAACTTAATTCTTGTTGTCTTTGTTTAGCAAAGCTATAATAATGTCTTTGATCATATTCAAATAATTCTGAAAGAATTGCTGAATAATAATTGATATATATATTATCTAATTCAAAATATGGAATATAACAATTAACATGATGACCAGTTATTGAAAATAAAATATCCTGTGCAGATTTTCTAATCTGCTGTAAGGTTAGAGAATCTTTCCTTAATTCCGTTTTATATTTTAATTCATAATTTGGTTCTAGTCTTTTGAATTCTTCCAGTATTGTATTAAATATTTCTGCGAAATTTTCACACTCTGTTTTTAATTCTTCATCATCTTTAATTGTATCAATTTTGTCATAATAAGTCAAGCATTCTCTTAATATGTTTGCCATTGCAGAGAATTCTTGAATGCCAGAATAAACTACTGACAATGTTTGTAATTCAACACAGCGTCTTGCACTTTCTATAATCCCAAATAAATAATCTTTATGTTTTCTTTTTAGATCATTTAAATTAAAATGCTGATTTTCTGTAGTATATGTCTGTATTAAATAATCAATATTTTTCGGCGCTGTATCTACTAAAAAATTTACTGAATTTACCGCCAATTCATTATTCTCCTTTCCTTGGAAAGTTTACAGTGTATATTGCCTGTTCAATATCAGATATTGGCAAGCTTAAATCAACTGAAGTTTTTCCAATTTTTAATGATGTTGGCATTATTTCTTTTCTTTTATTTACTATATAATCTTTTAAGATAGTTATTGATTCAGAGTTTTCAAGTTTATTAAATAAACCACCAGCAATAATAAGCTGAATACTTTTTTTGTTGCATTTAACTCCAGATGCCTTTTCTAAAAAGTTTTTAAAATTAGAATATGGACGATTTGATTCTATGTGTTGATATGTTTTTTCTCCTAAGCCCTTTATGGCTTCAAAACCTATTCTTATTCCGTCATCTTCTATTTTAAAATCCCAATTAGATTTATTAATATCTGGATCTTTAAATTCTATTCCAAGTCTTCTACATTCATTTATTGTTGAAGATATTATATCGTCATCAGGTTTTAAAAACACTTTATTAAGTAGATGACACATATAATATTTAGGATAATGATATTTTAACCATGCAGACGTATAACACAATATAGCATATGCTGTCGCATGAGAAATATTGAATGCATATTTTGCGCTGTTCATTATTTCTTTCCATATTTGGTCTACATTTACTTTGTTGATGTTATTTTTAGCTGCACAATTTTCGAATATATCTTTATATCCAGCTATCTTATCTGCTTTTTTCTTTGAGCATGCCTTTAACAAATTATAACTATCGATATTATTCATGCCAACTTCTTGGCAAATTTTCAATACCTGTTCTTGATATATAATAATACCGTTGGTATCTTTTGTTACTTTCCAATATTCATTGCAGATCTTAGTTGGATATTCTTTTTTCTGTTTTATCCGTATATATTTTTTATCTGCGCCAGAAGATATGCATGGACCTCTTACTAATGCTAAACAAGCTGCTAATTCTTGTATAGATTTTGGGACTAAATATGGCATTCTATTCTTATATGTGCTGCTAGATATTTGGAAAAGACCAGTTGTATGAACAGATCCTATCATTTTCCATACTTCTTCATCATTGAAGAATTCATCGTCTGTATAATCTATTGTTACACCAGTATCTTTTATAGTTTGATATATAACAGATAAAGACGATAATGCTAACAGATCAAACTTAATACCAGATAGTTTTTCTACATTATTTAAATCTAATGATGTAGCATGTAGTTCTTTGTCTTTAGCGCGAATTAACGGATAATGATCTACAATATTAATTGGACTTATAACAATACCAGCTGGATGAATACCCATAGATGATGGATACCCTTCTATCTTCATTGCTAAATCTACAATATCTTTTTGCCTTTCTGCTAATTCTTTAAATGCAGAATTTGTTTCAAGAACTTCTTTAATTGGCATATCTGTATGCTTTTCACCAAGTTCGTCATATGATACATATGGTATTAATTTTGATAAAGCATCGCCAATTTCTACTGGTTTTCCTAATATTCTTGCCGCCGTTTTAATCGCTGCTCTTGCTTTTCTTTTGTTAAAAGTAGAGATAAAGCAACAGCAATCTTCTCCATATTTTTCTACAACATAATCATAGACTTTATTTCTAAAGTTTGGATCTATATCTATATCAATGTCTGGATTTCCAGGTCTATCTGCAGATAAAAATCTTTCGAACATAAGACCATATTTTATTGGATCTGCTACGGATATATTTAATAAAAAGGATACTAAACTTCCTACGGCTGATCCTCTTCCCGGTCCTCTTGGAATTTTATTTTGATCGCAAAAATCTATTATGCCTTTTACAATTAGAAAATATCCATCAAATCCAAGTTTGTGTATTGTGTCAAGTTCATATTCAAGTCTTGATGCATATGCAGCTGGATTTTTTAATTTATTTTCTATTTGTTTTAATCTATTCCAACATAACTGCGATAATAGTTTTTGCTCATCTACGTTTTTATAATAGCGCGGCATTATTTTCTTTTCTTGTAATGTTACGCTACATTTTTCTCCGATAACCAGAGTATTATCTACTGCTTTTTTGAAATTTTCTACGGATGCATTTTGTAATCCTTCTTCTAATTCTTCTCTTGTCATAACATAATAACAAGAATCTGGATATACTACTTTGTCATCCATTCTCATATTTCTAGAATCTTTTACATGATAATCATGGATATACCAGTCATCGGCATTAAGATAATGAACATCATTAGTTGCTACTAGCTCGATATTGCATTTCTTGCTAATAGCTTCTAATCCAATATTTACTTTTTTCTGCGCTTCAAATGATCCTGGCTGTACTTCTAAATAAAAATCATCATGGAATAAATTTTTAAATTTTTCAGCTTCTTTTATAGCTTCATTTAAATTTTTATTCTCATTATTTAAAATTAAACTTGGAATATGTCCAGCAATACATGCAGAGGTACATATTAATCCTTCGTGATATTCTTCTAATAAGTCAAAATCTATTCTAGGTTTATAATAAAAACCATCTTTAAATGCTATATTGTGCAATTTGATTAGATTTTTTAATCCTATATTGTTTTTTGCAAGCAGGATTAAATGATGTCTATTTCTTTCTTTAACTTTAATATCATCGACATAATAGAATTCACATCCTATTATTGGATTTATATTGTTATCTCTGCATGTTTCATAGAAATCTACCATCGTTGATAAAGATCCATGATTAGTTATTGCTAGATGTTTTATTCCATATTCTTTTGCTTTTTTAACGTATTCGCTTATTTTTAAAATAGAATCGCCAATAGATCCATATGTGTCATGCGCATGCAATATTGCATAACTCATTAGCTCCTCTTTTCTGGGTATTAAACTTTTGTCCCTATGCGAACATACTCGTCTTCTTTTACGTCATTTCTAATTTTAGTATGAAATACTGCGTTATTTTGTTTCTCTTTAACTCTAATTAATGAATTTTTTAAAGTTCCTAATTTCGTAGCAATGTCAGAAGTTTTATCTACAAATGTTTGCACTTCTGTTAATAATTCTAAACGTTTCTTATAACTTCTTCTACGTTGTCTAATTTCAGATAGTTTATCGAATACTTTTGCTTTTTCTACTTCATCGAATGAACTTAATTCTATACTATGAAGAAAATCTGAAGTTTCATAATCAGTGTTGTGAATACTATCACTAAGAAAAGAGATTTCTTTCTTAACATTTAAACAATATTTAGCTACTACTGACAAAGCATCAATTAAATCATCTACATTAATGCATGCATGATCTGGAGGATTAAATTTTTCTTCCTGTTTTTGTTCAACAACTTGAGTTACTTCTTCTTCATTGATAGTTTCCTCTATTGATGTTTCTGAACTTAATGCTTCAGCCAATGTTTTGTTCTTATCATTTTCTTTTTGTTTATCTTGCATTATTTGTGGAATTAAAATTTTACTAAATTTATTTTTCTTTCCAATAACAACTTTTTCTAACTTTGGACGTTTGCGTGCTTCTTTTTCAATAGATGCATCTAATGCTGCTCCTTTGTTTTTCTCAATTGTAGACCTCATTTGTTCTACTAACGATTGAGTTTTATTTTTATTTTCGTTTTTAGAGCCTGAAAATGGATTGCTTTTAATGCTCCATTTTTGATTAAACAAACTCATAAAAGATCAACTCGCTTCCTTTATCATATTATTGAATTCCGCTTCAGTCAAAATGGTAACGCCTAGTTTATTAGCTTTATCTTTTTTACTGCCAGCGTTTTCTCCGCACAATAAATAGTGCGTGTTGTTAGAAATACTTGATGACACAGTCCATCCTTTGCTTTCTATTAACTGTACGAAATGAGAGCGAGGTTTAGATAGAGTACCAGTTATTGCAATTTTATATGCAACATTATATCCTGGAGTAGTTTTTTCTTTTTCAACTTTTCTAAATGTCACAAATTGTTCACAATTAGAAATTGTTAGGATACTTTCATTAATATTTTCGCAAATAGCTTTTCCTATTCCATCTATAGTATCAAACTTAGTACGTAATTTCCAAAATTTTTGCATATCGTAATCACAGAATTCAGATATTTCTTTTGATGCAGTTCTTCCTAACAATGGAACGTTGCAAGCAACTAAGAATTTATCCATTGATACATTTTCAGAAGCTACGCTAATTGCTTGACATATTTTAGTCCACATTTTTGGAGTTAATCCATAATGTCTGTTTTTATCTGGATTCTCTAAGAAATGCTTTGCTTCTGAAATAATCATGAATGGAATAAAATCTTCGTCTTTTTCTTTTAATATTGCTTTCCATGTTTCTTCAGATAATCCTTTGATATCTAATCCTTCTTTAGAAGACATTCTAATTGCGTCTTCTAAAATTTGGCCTGAACATTCTACATTCGGACAATATAATTCACCATTGTCTCTTTCCTTTAATTTGTGGCCACATTTTGGGCATTTGACATTTTTGAATTCTTCTGAAACATCTGAATCGCAATAAATTATTTGCGGAATGATTTCATTTTTCTTTGTCACTAATACTTCTCTGCCAATTTTAATGTTTAGATTCCTGACTATATTGAGATTATGAAGAGATGCACGATTTACTGTTGTTCCTCCTAATTCTACTGGATCAAATACTGCTACTGGAGTAACCTTATTTTTTCCATAGCTCCATTCTATGGAGCGCAATATAGTCTTTTCTACAGCACTCTTGAACTTGTAGGCAATCATATTATTTGGATGATGTCCTGTAGAACCATATACTTCATTAGCATTAAATCTGTTAGCTTTAATAACGACACCGTCTGTCTCATATGAAAGATTTTTAGACCATTCTTCCATTGTGTTAAAAATTTCTTCTTTGTTGTCGTTGTTTATTTTTTTATACGGTACTACATTAAATCCTAAAGATTCTAACCATATTAATTGGCATTCTTCGTCTTCGTTGCTACCAAGGATATTATATGCAACATATGATAAATGTTTGATATCGTTTGTGTATTCTTTTCTTCTTAATATACCAGCTACAGTATTTCTAGCATTTTTATTAGATGATGCAAAATATTTTTTGAAGTCTTCTTTTGAAATATAGACTTCCATTCTGACTGGCCTAGAAACTGTATTTTCTATTGGCAATCCTGGAATTAAACGAGCCCATGGTAAAACTTCTCCAACATGCCCATCGCCTCTTGATACAAGTTTTCCATCAGGATAATATACAACAGTTAATCCATCGATTTTTGGCTCGATTATTGGATAATCCCATTCGTCTGTTTTTTCTTCTGGGGAAAACTTTTTTACGTATTGAAGAAAATCTTCTTTTTTGTTTATTTTTCCAAGAGAAAGAACTGGATATTTATGTTCATATTGTTTAAAATCTACAGAAACTTCTCCGAGGTATTCAATTGTCTTGTCTGTTTTTTTATTATATATAGCCATACAGGTATCATATAATTCATCTGATACTTCTGGATTATCTTTATTATAATAAGCATCATTCCAATATGATAATATTTCTTCCTGAATTTTTGTTGGCAATGACGCAAAATCTTCTGGTTTATTTATTATATATTTTTCTTTCATGCTCTTGCATTCCAAACTTCAAATACTGTACTTATATCTTCACAAACATCTGATCTTGCTCCGCAACTAGAACACATTGCATAATATTTAAGTTTTTCAGTGTCTGTTATATCTTCATCTGAAAGTTCTACTTGCAGTATTTTTTTATAATCTTCTGCGCAAAACTTTCCATTATCATTAATTATAATTCTTGTACATCCACAAAATGGACATGGTAATAATTCTGTTTCTTCTGGCATTTTTCTTTCCTTTGATAATACATATTAATCTGCACTTATTAAAAAAATACAGCAAGATTGAATTAACAACCTTGCTGTATAAACTTTAAAGGAGAAACATATATTCAAATCATTATGAATTTAGACAATAATATTTTAGCGAAGTATCTTAAAATATATAAATTGCTACATAACAGCCCAGCGGATAACCAATACTCAAATCATGATTGCAGTAAAAACCGTTTGTCTAGGATTTCAGACTTAATAGGCAATACTTAGTACTCATTAAACAATACTGATTTTTCTACTCAATATACAATACGTATCCATTAGTATCAGAAACAAGCGTCCGTTTCTTTGAAAATGGGTTTAATCAATAAGTCATAAATAATACTAAATATACCTCGTACGGCGATAGCAGGACTCGAACCTGCAAATGACAGAGGTCTAGTCTGTTGTCTTTGCCAATTTGACCATATCGCATCTTCATATTTTAGTATTGTACTTGTCTGATTTTAAGTCAGATGTACTCATTTTCGTCCCAAAGAAAATGGAGACCGATTATGCATTATATCTTGTTACTCTTCCTCAAATCGGTCGAAACGTAAAGAGAATCATGGTCTATGGTTTTCGATATGCAGCAAATAATAAGTTAATCTTCGATTTCGATATAGGTTGTAGAGTTCGATACCTGAATTGCAGAATCTACTGCAGCTTTAAACTTATCAATTTCGGTAGTTAAAGTTGCAATTTCATTTACAATTCCGATAGGATCTACAAGCTTATACTCATTACGAGCTTTAAAATCTTTGCTTGCTTTGTCAAGCTCTTCTGCAGTTACTTTTTCTTTACTGCCATAAGTTGCCTGAATAAACTTATCCAGACGATCATCTAAACGAGCACCGTTTTCGGCATCAATAAGCATGCGTGCACGGCGTAATGCATCTGACATTCTGGTTAACAGAATAATCTTATGGTCAATACCATGCTGCATCATATAGATTGCTTCTGCACGGCTCATTTCGACACCATTAACAGTAATCATTGTAGACGCATTAGAAAGACTTAAAGCTTTCTTGATTGCGTTATTGCGCTTGATCAGATCTTTAATCGCCTGATATTTTGAACGAACTTCGTTTTCAAAATCTTTTACAGGTACACCACCAACTTTGGGGTTTACCTCTTTGTTGGCTGCGCAAAATGCGCAATCCTGAATTGCTTTTTCAATTCTCTTATCTGAGACTTTGATTTCACAAAGAGCCTCATGAACAGTCATTTTTGTCATTGTGACAACTCCTCCTTAATAAGTAAACAATTTTTTGTTAAGCGATAGATACTGCTGAGTACCTATCGCTATTTAAAGTTTTTAACATAGTCTGATAAGGATTTAATCCTACAGAACTCATTAAAACTTTAAATGTACTTGCGGATTGACCGCTGCACAATTGTACGCCTTTCCTGTGGGAATCGGCGTGAAAAACGTCGTGACGACTGTTGACATTCCAGAATACAACATTAGGAATTTCGTAGCCATACCTGGCAAACTTATCCCTCATGTGGTCATAGAAAGACCATCTACTGCTTACGCAATGGTCGATTTCCATGTCTGAAATTACAATCAAGGATTTTACCATTTCCTCTTTTGGCACCTTGTTATCGATTGCGATCTTTAAGATCCTATCGAATGCTGCTTCAAGATTAGTGTTGAATCCCCATCCGCCATAGTCTATATTGCTGAGTCTTTGTGCAAGGCTGTCGCCTTTTACTCTGTTAATCCTAGGACTTTCAGAGAAACTCATCCACAGACCATGATAAGCACCCTTATTGCGTTCCGCAAAATAGAGTGCTAGCGCAAGTGCTGAATGTAAAGGTCTTCCTTCATCACACGTCATTGATCCAGATGTGTCTGCCATTACGATAGCGTTAGCTTCGTCATTGACATAATCTGGCAATGCTTTCCATTGTTCCTCAAGGACAGTATCCTCTTGGATTCTGGAACGCATAGAACTCTTAACATACTTCTCTACGATGTCATATGGGAATAACGCACTAGCATTAATTTTGGCTTCGCCTTTCTTCAGACTTTCAAGATATTCGGTATATCTTTCATTGTCATGAAGTTGAAATGCTTTGCGATATTTCATTGCCGCTTTTGAAGGAATTCCAGAATAATTAATTTCATTCCAGTTGTTATCAGACATCTGTCTTTCTACGACTTTTAAATATCTACGCAGTTTACTTAACGTTTTTCTGTACTTAGCAACAGTTAAGTTTAACTTGTTAGCTGTAAGCATACCAAGCTTAGCTGATTCTCGAGAACTTGTGTTGGTAGATTTTAACCACTTTGCAAGCAACGATACTCCGTCTCTATTGCCTATATGCATATTGATGTTGTCCGTTTGCCATCTGAAGTTAATAACCTTCCACATATCCTCTTCAAGAGGAGTTCCAACGAGTTCGTATAGATCGTCCCAACGACCGTATTCACCAATTAAAGCAATGTTTTTACGCAGTGCTTCTTGATGGTTGTTTGCTACGTATTTCAACAATTTCCTAATTGTTTCACGTTCGCCCAAGCCTTCGCGAATATCGCGTGCGTAGAACAAACATTTAGTAGCAAGCAGATTATCTTCTTTGTAAGCTTCGTCAAACAAAGTTTTAATCCTTTTGTCGTCAGCCATACGAAGAGACCCAATCGTTGCGAAAAGGTCTACTAATGCGTTACTGGTTGTATTATACGCAGTAGCGCCATTCTCGGTGAAAGTCTTTCTAGACTCTTCTTTGATTGCGTTTGCAAAATCCATAATTTTGTTTCCTTTCTAGACACTTAAAATAAATTTTTCTAAACCCAAAAATTTTTTTAAAATAATTGCTGTATTGTGCCTACTCACAAGACCCGATAGATAATTGAGTAAAGGGATCAATTCTTGTATTAATAATTTGCTGTATGGGCCTTCATATTTAAATAAAATTTAATAATTTTTTTAGGTGCGAGCAGCAGGATTCGAACCTGCATCTTGGTCTTCCTTTAAGCATTATTCTATAAATGATTGCTGTTTAAGTCTACTGATACTAGACTCATAAATATTGTTTTTGACCATGTTTTGCCAGTTAAACTATGCTCACATATGGCTCCGATGGAGGGACTCGAACCCCCAACGCACTGGTTAACAGCCAGCTGATCTACCATTGAGCTACATCGGAATATTTGGTGACGGGTATGGGAATCGAACCCATATGCCGAGATCGAAAGTCTCGTATCCTTATTCCATTAGATGAACCCGCCGATTTTGGCGATAGGTACGGGAATCGAACCCGTATCTGAAGAGCGACAATCTTCTATTCTAGCCGTTGAACTAACCCACCGTATGGCGGAGGCGGTAGGATTTGAACCCACGCGACCTTTCGGTCCTCCCAGTTTTCAAGACTGGTCTCTTCAGCCACTTGAGTACGCCTCCGTATAATATTATAACATAATAACTTGAAAAATGCAAGTAAAAAATGGCTCCGCAAATAGGACTTGAACCTATGACCCCCACTTTCGTAGAGTGGTGCTCTGATCCAACTGAGCTATTGCGGAGTGTGACTAGACGCTTTGGTTTAAAAGAAAAAATTTGGCCTTTTAATTAATTTGCTGTATGCGCCTACAATTTAGGAGGTAAAACTATGTAAACCAACATACATGCAGCTTGTCCTTGGTTACTGTATAATCTGCAAATACATATATTGGAAGTACAACATTTTGGTAGCGGGGGTGGGAATCGAACCCACCTTTGACGAGGGTATGAACCTCGGGAAGCTCCTTGCTTCATCCCCGCAGTGTGGTGGACATGCCGAGAGTCGAACTCGGGTCCATACTGCTTCAACTATTAATGTTTATCGCAATAGATTTGTTAAGCAAATCACTCTATAGGGTATAAAGACTTATACCTCCACCACCGTATTTTTCTAAATACGGAAACACGTTATGCTTATGGTGACACAAAACCATTGCCCAGATTATTTGACGTTAGAAGTTGGCCCTGGGCGAGTACTTTTCTAACGGCTAAGCAGTTTTTAAGCTGCTAGCGGTTCGTCGAAGTAATCTTCAGCGTTTAATTTTTTTGTTTGTTTTTTAGGTCATACAAACATAGACCTGCGAAATTAATAACCGTCACAACATGTCGAAACCTTTACATGCCCAGTTATGGTGCGGCTGGTGGGACTTGAACCCACACGGTATTACTACCAAAGGATTTTAAGTCCTTTGCGCCTGCCAATTACGCCACAGCCGCATATATATGGCAGGCCGGGAAAGATTTAAACTCTCATCTTACAGGTTTGGAGCCTGTTGTTCTGTCGTTGAACTACCGACCCGTATTTTTATTATAATATTTAATCCATTTTCTTATTGCATTATCAGATACACCATATTTTCTAGCAACAGCAGATATATTATTATGTAAATTTTTTATATCTTCTGTAAGTTGTTGTAATGAAGGTCTATTTATTTTACGCTGAAATTTTTTAGCGCATTCTTGTGAACAAAATCTTTGAGCTTTAAATTTTGGAATATATAACTGTTGACAACATTCACACTTTTTTTGCTGTTGATTTTTATGTCTATGTTTACATAAGACATTCTTACCAGCATAAGTATCTGTTTGTGAATGACAATTTGGACATACAAAACGTAAATTTTCTATTCTGTTATCGGTATGATCGCCATTAATATGGTCTAATTGTAATGATAATTTTTTATTATTCCAAATGCCATTGTTCCCACATATGGCACATTTATATGGAATAATTTTTTCTTTAATTAATCTACGTTTTAAATTTGCTCTAGATATATGTGATTCTTTAGTAAGATACGTAGGCAATGGTTTGATTTTGACATTTGAGCTATTGTTGATATATTTATCAAAATGTTGAATATTTATATTTAGCTCTTTAATTCTACGTTTTAAAATTGTTCTCGATGCAGAACCAGATTCACATAAACCTAATTGTCGAAGACAATCAGAATAAGTTTTATTAGTTGCAATAAGATTTTTAAATTCTGTATCCGACAATAAATATATTTTACTTTTATTATGCATTATAGAAATCCTCCATAAGAGGATTACCTATAAATATTTTGGTAAAATACATTGTGGGTTCGAAAATGTTTAAATTTTATGGAGCGGATAACGGGATTCGAACCCGTACCCTTAGTTTGGAAGACTAACATGCTACCATTGAACACCATATCCGCGTATGGTGCGCCATCCGCGACTCGAACGCGGGACATTCCGATTAAAAGTCGGATACTCTGCCAACTGAGTTAATGGCGCATATGGTGGATCAGGTTGGACTCGAACCAACGATCGCACGATTATCAATCGTGTACTCAAACCATCTGAGCTGCTGATCCATGGTACTCCAGAAGAGATTCGAACTCTTACGGTTACCCGCCAGATCCTAAGTCTGGTGCGTCTGCCAATTCCGCCACTGGAGCGTTATTTTAATGAAGTTTTTTCAAGCTCGTCACAAATTCTTCTAATATAACCAGACATAAACTGCAGTCTGCGATTAGCAGATGCATTAAGTTTGTATCTTAATTTGCGCTTAGCAATTTTCATTCCTTTTTCTTTAGACCATTCGTCGCGAGGATCTAACTTAGCAACTCCTCTAAAAATACAAGGCATGAAAAATCTATTAAAATGTTTCCTTGAAATGCCGTACAATCTTAAAACAGGATATTTCCTTTGAATGAACAGTCTAAATTCTTCAGAAACGTCATCACATGTAATTGCAATTACCGTGCCAGTATCTTCTTTTACAATATATTTAATATTTAATTTTGCTCCACACTTTAATTTTAAAGTGTCTTTTAATTCTTCCATGTTTCCTCCCTAAAAAATTGGAGGGATCGCCCGGAGTCGAACCGGAATACCGTGAGCCACAATCACGTGCCCTACCGTTAGGCTACGAACCCTGTGTTACTTATTTTTTTGCAAGATATGACCAGCTCTGTCCAGGCTTTTTAGGACAATATACAGCCAGTTTTAATTTTTCTTTCAGCTTAGCTTCGTTTTCTTTTTTTTCTTTTGCTTTATCTTTGACATATTCTAATTCGCTAGTCAAAGTATTTTCAGTGAATTCAAAGTCTTTTTTCTTTTTCAAGATAATTCACCCTTTCTAAAAAAATATGGTCTACGTGGAGGGATTTGAACCCCCGACCTCATGATCCCAAGTCATGCATTCTAGCCAAACTGAACTACACGTAGATAAATAATGGTACGCACTTTAGGATTTGAACCTAAATCTTACTAAGAAATGTTAACCTTTCTTCCTATCCTGTCTAGAACCTAATAGGTGGTACGTTTTACCCGTTAAACTAAGCACGCATTAATTGGTGGGCAGGGATGGATTTGAACCACCGACGTCTCTTACGTAGCGGATTTACAGTCCGCCGCCTTCGACCAACTCGGCCACCTACCCAAAAGTTGGTTCCCAGGGCTGGGCTCGAACCAACGCTAGCGGATCCAAAGTCCGCTGTGCTACCACTACACAACCTGGGAATAAAGCTAATTTAGTCTAAATATTCATATTAAAGTACAACCATGACAGCCTATCTGTACCTACAAAGAAAAACAAAACAGTTAAAACGGGAAAGGGCATCGTAAACAATCATTTTAAGTTAGAGCTATTTTAATCCGTAAATGAATATTTATTAACAACATCGCCACGTGAAGGCATTAGCTATTGATGTCTCGGGTGGTATTTATTTTATATCGTTAAACCTAAGTTGAGATATTGATAACTTAAGCTACAACCACCGTTACGATATTTGAGCTATACTTATCGCGACTCGTAAGCTCCGGGGCCTTTATCACTTTAACTTGAAGTCTTTATACATGCAATCAAGATCGTATATCCAAGGTCACTTTAGTTTCGGAAGAACGATTTTAACTAAAACCATTATTGGAGAAACTTTTCTTGCGCGATTTCGATAAAGTAGTTGTCAATGGCATTTTTCTCAACAACTTTTCCTATATCTCCGTGCTCCTCAAAAAGGCTAAAATAGAGCATATTGCTTATAACAATAAAATACTATTTGGCGGAGCCAGTAGGACTTGAACCTACACACGCTTTCGCGCTACTGCCTGTTTAGCAAACAGGTCCCTTACCAATTAGGGTTATGACTCCGTAATAAAATTATAATATGCTATCTGTTTATTAAAATAAATACTAATTGTTATAAGCAAATTTTTACTGCCTACCGCATGCTTAAAAGCACAAATTAAGGGTTTAGCGGTTTGAGCACTATAAAAGATTTAAAAACTTATGCTCAGAAATATTGAAGACGTCGCGTCCGTCTTACTATTAATATTATCTATATCTCGTTTTTATCTGTTACTCGTATTCCTAGACACCTTACTTTAACCCTAAGGAAGGTCTTATTGAAATTATCATATTCATTAGTTATCATCTTAACTAGGAAATTTGTCAACTTTTGAGCCACGTAGAGCTTACGAGTGTTAATTATGGTCCTGTAAATCTATTCACAGTTTCAATATGCGAATGGCGCTTAACCTAACATACAAACATTTTGAATAGAACAAACTTTTAATTTTTAACTATAACTATAATACTAACTAATCTATATAAGTTTGCCAGAACCAGTTATTCTAATATCACTTGAGACAATACTTCTCCTATCTTACCTTGGATAAATAAATCTATTGGCCTATCTAATTTTAGCGGCGTCCTATTTATAACTACTAATTTGTGGCCACCATAATAGTAAATCAATTCTTCCGCTGGATAAACCAATAAAGATGTTCCTCCTATAATAAGCATGTCTGCAAGAGAAATAGCATTAATGGATTTTTTAAGAATATAATCGTTTAAGTTTTCTTCATATAATACTATATCTGGTCTAATAATTCCTCCACATTCATAACAACGCGGGATATCATTTTTTTGATTTAGTATTTCTTTTGTACTATATTCTTCATGACAATCTACACAATAATTTCTACTAGTTGAACCATGAAGTTCATATACGTTTTTGCTTCCAGCTTTAGTATGTAATCCGTCTATATTTTGAGTTATTATTGCAGATAATTTTCCAGCTTTTTCCATTTCGGCTAATTTTAAATGAGCAGCATTCGGTTTAGCTTCTTCATAAATCATACGATCTTTATAAAAGCTGAAAAATTCATCAGGATAATGATCAAAAAATGAACGGCTTACTATCATCTCTGGTGGTATATCTTTTCCTTCATATACACTAAAAATACCATCTGATGATCTAAAATCTGGAATTCCAGACTCTGTTGAAACGCCAGCTCCTCCAAAGAACACTATTCTCTTGGAGGAGTTTATCATTTCATTTAGTTGTTTAATTTCATTTTTCATGAATTATAATTCCTTTTAAAAAATAGGCAAAAAAGTAAAAATCCTATTCGGATCATGTTGTCTGGCCAGATATACGATTTGTATACGGTTTGATCCATTTTTATCGTCTACCGTCAACAGGGCAGATTCATAGTCTGCAATGTCTATTTGAGAAATTGTACTTTCCTTGCAATCAGAATTAGTAACGGTTTTTTGAGGTATTTATTTTATTTATTGGAGGTCTTTTTCTTGTACTGACCAGCATATGCATAGAATGCCGATCCTGGTGCAACTTCAACATGTATTCCAAGTTCTCTAATTCTACGTTTAATTGCAGCAGCCAATGTTGCTTTATACTTATCTGGACAATGTCCAAACATGGCTATTGCGCTTCTAACATGAGAAGCATCAGGCATTGGATATGCTTTTTTACCATCAATTGTTACACCATAATTTTTGTCTGCAATATGAGCTTTTGATTTAGCAGTTAATTTAGCCATTTTGTATTTTTGGAGGCGGCAACTGGAGTCGAACCAGCCTAAAAGAGTTTTGCAGACTCTTGCCCAGCCGACAGGCTCTACCGCCAGTTTAATCTACTCCTATAAGCTTTTAATTAAGTTCCGTGCTATTATATACCCGCACGGATGGGCATCTGCAATTTAGTTTTTATAATATTTACGTAGAAGGCACGCTTAAAGTCAGATTTTAATATTATATACTTATGATATCTGCCACGTAAAGGCATGCAGAATAGATATCGTGTCGTCATTTATAGTCCGACGACAAGACTCGGAGGTTGTTTATGAATACACAATCATGAGAACGGCAAACAAAGTTACGTTGACTGATTGGCAACATCTAATATGGTGCTCCCAGAAGGACTTGAACCTTCATTACACGATTATAAGTCGCGCGTTCTGACCTTTGAACTACAGGAGCAGTTGGAGCCGATAATAGGACTTGAACCTACAACCTACGCATTACAAGTGCGTCGCTCTGCCAGTTGAGCTATACCGGCATTACTTTCTTAATATACCCAAAATATCTCTTTCTTGAATAATTAGGAATTTTTCTTTATCAATTTCTATTTCAGTGCCAGCATATTTTGCGAACAATACAACATCACCAGGAGCTACTTCTGATTTAACTCTTTGTCCATTATCTAATAGTCTTCCACTTCCAACTTCAACTACTACGCCTTTTTGATCAGGTTCTTGCTTTGTAGTTACTGGAATTAGAATTCCATTTACCTCTTTTTCTTTATCTTCTCTGTTAATCTTAACAACAATTTGATCTGCTAATGGTTGTAAATACATCAGTTTCCTCCAGTTGATCTAATATTTTTTAATCTTTGTTGAATAAGTCTTACTGGCAAATTTAAATCTATTGCCATGGCATCTATAGAATTATTATGTAATTCTATTTCTCTTGCTATACTAAAGCGATCAGATAATTTTAGTATAGAATTTATCGGAAATTCTTTTTTATATTGCAGAAGAACGTCAAATCTATTATTAAAATCATATTCATAACTCATTTTGGAATGCTCTGTTTTGGAAGTTCCAAAACTTATAGTTGTTGTAACAGATTGTACTTCTTCTGGCGACATAATTCCAAACCAATTATTTTCTAAACACACTAATACTATAAAGTCTGCTTCTTTATTTGTATATAGTACGTTTTTTCTCTTTCCAGATTCTTTATCGTGCATTTTATGGGATGTATTAAACCTACCAACACTATTGCATTTACTAAGTTTTTCACAGGTTTTTACTTGAATTTTCCATTCGCATACTTCTTCAGAGTAGTCTTGATCTTTTGAGTATACTTTCAAATAGAAATCTTGTGGCAATGTTGGTTCGTTTGAAATACATTGAAAAAAGAAATCTGGAAAATATTTCATCTGCATTTTAGATTCTATTAAGTTTCTAAATTCACTTTCTCCGGCTCTACCAGTTAAAGTTCTTTTATCTATTTTCAATGTTTTTTCTTCCTAAATTACTATAATAATTTTTCTGTAACTATTATAGCACTTCGGAAGACCCATGTCAACTGCCTTTTAAATATATTTTACGTAAACTTTCATCTTCATAAATATAATCGTATATTTTTTTTGATAGAACATCTAAATGAAAATACACTTCTGTAATATTTTCCGAATTATACCATTCTTTATTTTTCATTGATTTAAATGGACTAAGACTCGTTATTATATCTATATTTATTAAACTTACGATTAAAAATTCGTCAGAAGCTCTTCCTGCTTTATAACAGCAGTATCCTAATACATCTAATCTTGATGTTGCTTCATCGATATTTATATCATCTAAATAGTTGAATAATATATTTCCAGTCTCTGATTGTTTCAGTATGTCTTGCTGAGTTATTGGACGACCAAACCATAAAGAATAATTTTTTTCATTTTTTCTTACAAGAATACTTCCGTCATGGAAAAAAACAAAACTGGGAATAAAAACACGGTAAGACAATAATCTACCGTCTAAATAATATTTCCAGCTACAAGAAGAAATAATATCATGAATAGAAAAAGGTGTAGCCGATGTTTCTATAAGATCTGGCTCGTCTTTTAAATAATCCAAGACTGGATGCTCTGGCGGAACAACAATTACTTTTTGAATTTCAGTAAGCCCCATCTATAATATTCCTCAAATGCCAATTTAAAACAATCTTCGCATTGTGCTCTACATTCCATAGCGTTTTGCACAACTGGCTTTATAAACGGTTTATTCGGATAATTATCACATAGTCTATATTGAATTTGCGCACAAGATACAGGATCTCTTTCTTTAGTTTTTGGAAATTCTCCAATTGTTAATCCAGGAATTGTTGCAAATATTTCTGTTATGCATGGATAATACAATAGCTGAGCTTTTCCATTTTGTTTGAAAAGATTTTTCCTTTGTCCTTTGTGATACAGTTTTAAAGAGTTTATATGCATTAACAAATCTTCTTCAAAACTAAGGTTAATATCTTTTATATTCTTCTTTGCTATTTCATTTAATCTAACCAAATTAGCTATAGCTTTATCAACTATTCCAGCATTGCTCACAGAAATACTTCCTTTCTACTGGATCAAAAGTGAGACAATCTTCGCATCCAATTATTCCACATTTTCCACATTGATGTAACTTTTCTACGGAAGATCTACAGTTTGGACATGTCTTTAATATTTTATCTTCAGTATGATTTTGCTTGTGATAATATTCTTTTAGTTCTTCTCCGCGCTGAACTAATTCTTCCATTGAATATTCTTTTCTATGTGGAAATTCCTGTGGCTTTTGTTTTGGCGGAAATAATATCTTCCATATTTGTTTTAATTTTTCAAACATCTTTTGACTCCAAATTTATATTAAACTTATTAAAGATATAATTTTTAAATAATTCATATTCTTTTTCGTCTTTAATTTTCTTTGCTTTAGCTAATATAGTTGGTATATATTTATTTCTTATTCTATCTTGTTGTTCTTGATACTCTTTTACAAAATCAGATAATTCATATTCATAATCTGGTTGTTGAATTATTTCAATTTGACTTAGAGTATTTTCTTTGTATTTTTGACAAAATTCATCGAGATCGTTTACGTCTGTAAATTTTATTATATCAACAGAGAATTCATTTTGCCTTGCTATTTCTATTGACCTTGATAATGCTTTTTCACCAGCAGGATCATTGTCAAATACAAATACAATTTTCTTAATACCAAAATTCTTTAATATTTTAGCATGACTATCTTGGAATGCAGTTCCTAAACATGCTAGAATATTCGTTATACCATATTTCATTCCAGATATAACATCTAGCGTTCCTTCTGTTATATATACCGTATGATTTGATAAATTTAATTTATTGATGTTATACAGAAATTCACTTTTTATAAATCCTTCAGAAGATCCGCTATGAATATATTTTGGTGTTTCATCTCTTATAGTTCTTCTGGTAAAGCCAACTACTCTGTTGTTATAATCTATTAATGGAAATACTAGTTTATCTCCATCTGATCCTATTTTAAATTCGTCTGCGTCGGCTTGATTAAAGCCTCTTTTAAAAAAATATTCTTTTTGCTTACAATCTGTTTCAATAAAAAATTGACTATACAAATTCATAAGCTTTTTATTTTTTACATGATATACTGTTTCTGGATGATTATTAACTTCTTTTGGAACAGGAATATGATAAAATTCAAGAATCTTTATCATAGCTTCTGTAAATGTTAATATATGACTACTTTTCTTATTGTCACTCATCCATCTAACAAACGCAATTATATCTGAACCGTAATTTTTTTCACTGACTTTTCCATCTAGATTTTTCTTACCACAATGACATGATAAACATGTAAATGAATATGTTCCGTCTGCATTGTGATAAATTACAAAACTCGGATGTTTGTCTTCGTGGTCAGGATGGGGACATCGTGCAGTGAAATAATTACCGTGCTTTTCGATGTGAGGATCTTCAGCTACTGATTGAAAATATTCTACAAGATCACATCTTTTTACCCTTTGTATTAATGCTTCATCAAAACGATGTCCCATCTTTCCCCCTAATCGTCTAATTCATCAATACCTTTTATGATTGTAGCATCATATTTTTCTTTTTTGGCAATTACTTTTAAAGCTATTTCGTCATAACTCTTTTCTGCGACTAGTTGATATACAAATACTGTATCATGAATTGAATCTGCACGTTCTATACGTCCTCTTCTTTGTGTTTGAATAAGATAACTATCTGCGGGTTCATATTCTATTAAATAGCGTGCTTTACTTAAATTTACCCCTTCAGCACCAGCGTCGCTCATTAATAGTATTTTATATTCATCTTTGTCGCGGAATTTATTATAGACTTCATTATATCTTTGTTCGCTTGATAATTCTCCATTAACATATGCAATTTTTATGTCTTTTAGATCTGATTCTGATTTTAATCTTGAAGTTATAATATCTTGCATTCTTTTATATTTGGAGAATATACATACTTTTTCGCCAGAAGATATAATTTCTTCTAACAATTCTACCAATAAATCCATTTTTGCATTTGTTTTACATGTAGTTACATAGCTTTGTGCAAGTTCAGATTCGCTCATTAATAATAACAATTCTGAATCTGCTATTTCTTGTGCAAATGTTTGTCTTGCAACAATATTTGCATTTAAAGCCATCATTCTTTGATCTTCTTTTGCTTTTAATGGATTTTTATATTGCTTAATGATTGATTCCTGTTGACCTTTAAAAGTTTGTATTTCTTCTAACAATTGATTTGTTATATCAACTTGCCTAGGATCCATTGTACAATATCTAGTGATTGGTACAACATCTGGTAAGCTTGAAGAAATTTCTTCTTTACTTTTAACAATCATTAATGGAACTAATTTTCTACGCAAATGAGTTTCGTTTTTACTACCACTAACTATTCCATATCCAGAATATCGTAAATACATAGTACAAAATGCACTGTGAGATGGGAATAACGAAGGAGATATAAATTTCATTATACTGTACGCATCTTCTGGATTCTTTTGTATTGGAGTTGCAGTTGCACCAATTCTCATCTTTGCATTAGCAAATTCGTATAAAGCTTTAGATCTTGCTGCTTTATAATTTTTTACATAATGAATTTCATCAGCAGCGATAAATTCTATTTTTCTTCTATGTAGTTCTTTTCTTACAGCATTATCTTTTAATGTTTCATAATTTGCTATATAAAGATCTGCATTTTCAAATTGTTGAGAAAAATGTTTGCTGTATTCTTTTTCAAGTTCTTTGATTTCTTCTTCTAGAAGATTTCTTTTTTCTTCAGCTTTTTTATCATTATCGCTTATATTTTCAAGATTTTTAACTCTTCTTGAAATTTTACTCTTTATTCCTGAACATACTGCTTTTTCAGTATCTAATACAGAGGCCCGCAAATCTGAAAATTTTTCAACTTCTTTTTTCCATTGAGTCTTTAACGTTGCTTTAACAACTATTAAACCGGGCCCTTGAATTAGATTTCGTTTCTTAGCATCCAAGTATAAACTTATCATTATAGGAGTTTTGCCAGAACCACATGGTAAAACTATTAATGCATTTTGTTTTTCTAGACAAAACTTAACTACTTCTTCTTGATATGGAAAAAGAGGCAGCTTCATAGAGCTGCCAACTTTTCCTATACCTTCTAGATATGCTTTGACTTCTTCATAACTCTTTAAGGATACCCGCCAAGATCGTTCTTTAAAGCTAAATTCAAAAGAACCGTTTTTACGCATAGTATCATATATGAAGTTAGCATCTACTTGGCTAGTGCCGTGTAAATCTATATAATATTTGCCGTCGATTTCTTTTAAATTAGCCATAATTTTCCTTTCTTGACTTAAACGAATCTTTTCTTTGTATATGCTGCTGGAATTTCATTAATAAATCTGGATGGATATGCTTTAACTGGTTTATAATCAGATTGATTTCTACTATCTGCATACGCAATATATAGCTCTTTTTTTGCTCGAGTCATTGCTACGTAGAACAATCGTCTTTCTTCTTCAATACCTTGCTGAGTGTTAGCGCTTTTAATATGTGGAATTACGTCTTCATTTACTTCGTATAAAAATACTACTCTAAATTCCAATCCTTTAGAAGAATGCATAGTCATAATATTTACACGGTCAGGATCTTCTTCTACGTCTTCTTCAATTTTAGACGTATCTGGATCCACAATAAAGTTCTGGATAAAATCTTCAATAGATGTGTATCCAGCACTGATGTCTTGCAATTCTTCTATATTCCACAGTCTTTCATTATAATCAGTGTCGTTATCGCTTTCAGATTGTAAATAATTTTTATAGCTAACTTTATCAATTATATATTCAATAAGATCATTAATCTCTGGATATGTCTTATAATATTCTTTGATATCATTAAAATTATTTTTAAATTCATCCAAGCCTGCTTTAATTTTGTAGCTTAAAGATAAACTTTCATATATATTTACCAAATCTCTTTCGGCTTTAGTATTTTTTCTATTCGCTTCGATGATTTTCTTTATCGTTGTTGCTCCTACACCGTGTTTAGGAATGTTTACTATTCTACGAAAAGCTTCTTCATCGTTAGAATTCAATAACAGACGCAGATATGCTACAATGTCTTTAATTTCTCTTCTTGAATAAAAGGGGACTAAACCTTTTAAGGAATAAGGCACTTTTTCGCCCATTAGCGCATTTTCCAGGGCTCTTGTGGATCTTTGTACACGACATAATATAGCAATATCTTTATATGGAACTTCATACGCATCATGAAGATGTGCTATTTCCATTGCGATTGCACGAGATTCTGTAGAATCATTTAATGCGTGCATAATCGTTATTGTTTTACCTACTTCATTAATTGTATCTGTTTGTTTCGGTACTCGCATCATGTTTTTACTAATAACGCCAAGACTAGCATTTACAATTGCTTGTGTTGAACGATAATTAGTTTTAAGATAAACTCTCTTAAATTCTGAACCTGATGTTGCTTTTAAAACACTTACTACGTCTGCGCCTCTAAATCCGTAAATACTCTGATCCGTATCTCCACATACACATAAATTGCCATTTTCACCACGAAGCATTAATGCAAATTCAATATTTTGCCTTGAACTGTCCTGATTCTCATCTGAAATGATATATTTATATTTATTATGAACATAATTTAATGCATCGTGACTATTTTTTAATAACAAATATGCATGAAATGGTAAGTCATCAAAATCAAAAGCATTGCATCTAACCATTACTCTGTCATACTGTTCATAGATTTTTGCAGCTATAGTTTGAAATGAATCGGAATATCTTGTTTTAACGGCATCACTGCTTTTAATACCGTTCATTTTAAACTGAGAAATATAATTTCTTGCTTGCGCATATTTAAAATTATCGAACTGTTTACAGATTGGATCGAGTACATTCTTTTTATCATCTTCATCATAAATGGTGAAGTTTTTATTTCTTCCAGATAATTCTGGAAATTTTCTTAACAATTGACCACAAAAGCTGTGATATGTTGCAATTGTCATAGCCTTTGCAGATTGTTCTCCAACTGCAGCTTGTATTCTTTCTCTTAATTCATTTGCTGCTTTTCTGGTAAAAGTAAAAACAAGGATGGAGCCAGGTTTGACCCCATCCAGAATCATATATTGGCAGCGTGATACAATTGTATGCGTCTTTCCGCTTCCAGGGGGTGCTTCGACAACCATACTACCTTCGTAGTCGGTTACTGCGCTTTGCTGTTCTGGATTCAACTCTGCCAAAATTTCTTCTTTAGTTGCCAATTCCGGCTCCTCCTAAATGTAGTTTTTTACTATTTCTGAAGAATGGTAACAGGATTGTCACCATCTTCATAATACTCAGGCTTTTTAACGTCTTCAACGACTGCTCCGCCGATAGCCTGCATTAATTTCTGTGCTTCTTTGGAGCAAGTAGTACCCTTGAAACCGCCATCGTCCCAAGTGATTTCCCCAGTATCTTTAACAGTAATGGTTACTCTCTGTTCAACGCTCATTTATGTATCCTTTCTCCTATTAGGGTAGATTAAGCTGCCATGCGGTAGCCAACAAATACGATTTCGTGTTCTTTGTTTTCAACACTCTCGATGTTGTAGCCCATTTCTTCCATGCATTCCTTGGACATTTCGAAGTTATACTGCATGCCAAGACGTTTCATGAAAGTGTTGCCATTGAAACCACAATTGAAGAAGTCACCAGAAACCTTCAGCATAACTTCGCCTTTAGGACCCTGATCAAAACTAAAACCAATAGTGGTCAGCTTTCCATCTTTGTCGCGCAATACGCAATCTACCTTTTCGGAAGCTTCGTATGAATAAGCACCATGTACAGTTTTTTCACTGTAGTCGGGTTTGTAACCCATGTTAGCAAGTGCTTTTTCAAATAAATCGCGACGAGCGTTTTTAATTTCGGTGCTCACGTGAGCTCTTAACCAATTAGACATGTCTATTATCCTCCTCAGGATTAAATAATTGTGTAAGGGTAGGATATCTGCCGCACGACATATTTCCTTCCTTACAATAATGATGTTGATCGCAGAAGGCTCCGCAATCATTAAATATACTCGGAGCAATACTCCGACAGATCTTCAGCATTTCCCAAGCTAATTCTCGGATTTCCCACTGTGCACGCGTACAGCAGCGGAGGCTGAAGAAGTGTAATAACTCTCTTACATTCATCGTAACAACTATATTCGTCGTAGTAGCATTAGGCAAAATATATCTAGCGTCTTCTTTCTTGACTCCGTTAGCCACTAATGCATTGTAAAAATCCTTAGCATTATTCATATAATCTGAAAATGCCTTTTTTAAATTAGGATTCTTTTCAATTTCATGAGGAATTACGAAGTCAAAATTGTTTCCATCTACATATCTTTGGCTCTGTTGGGAGAAAGATGCTATACGATGTCTTACTAGTTGGTGCGTTAATGCTCGAGATACACCATCAATACCAAAAGTAAATGATGCATGTTCTAGCGGTGATTCGTGTCCCATCTCTCGTAAGTGTTTAACGAATGCATTGTTTTCATTACGTTTTTCATTTACTTTTTCAATGATATCTTTAGTTTTACTGGGCGAATAGCAAGTGCGTGCTGCAGTTGCTATTACCGATTCAACTTCATGTGGCCAATTTAATAATGTAACTTGCATAACATATCATCCTTTTTGAACGTTTGGTGGAAAGTAAAATTTATAAATGTCTGTTAAGACTGAATCATCGAAACTAGTTCCATCTTTATTCTTCTTAAATTTTTGAAGATGTCGAATTGCTAGATCTTTTATTTTAAAATCTTTAAATAAAAAAGTATTTTCAAATTGTTCTTCGATGATTTCTATATCGGCCATAATTTCATTGATTTCGGTCGCTGCCATTGTCTCAGCAAATTTTAATTCTGATTCAGGCAGCGCTTTATCTTCCATTTGGATTACCATTAAACCTCATTTCGGGGTTAGATTGCTTCTGCTGATGCTGCTCTATATTTCCCCTTGGCGATTACCATGAATTCTTTGATCTTCTCTTCAGAAGATACGAAGATCGGAATTACGGAAGCAATCGCAGATTTAACATCGTTTACGGTAACTGTCCTATCAATTTTCTCTTTGCCTTCAGATTTCTGGCGATAATAACTTTTTACAACAACGTTTTTAACAACTTCTTTAATTTCTGCACCAGAATAGTTTTTAGTTTCACGAATCATAAGATCTACTACTTTATCAGGAATTTCAAGATTATTTTTCTTGATATAAATATCAAAAATGTTCCTACGCTCATCGGCAGTTGGGAATCCAAAATACCATTGTGCGTCTAAACGTCCACTTCTTGTCAATTCTGGTGGCAGTTCAAATACGTTGTTTGAAGTCATAATAGTAATTACGCCAGTATTATCTTCCTGCAAAAATTGAAGCAGCTGAGCTAATACTCGAGATAAAGTACCAGCGTCACTACTGGAAGAAGATTTATATCCACCGAAGAGCTTTTCAGCTTCATCGATCAACATAACGCATGGAGCGCATGCTTTAGCAATACGCAATGCATTTGCAATCTGACGTTCTGATTGACCTACGAACGATCCCATAATTCTTGCAAGATCAAGATTTAACAATGGAACGTTCAAATAGTTAGCCATTACTTCAGCAGCCATTGTTTTACCATTACCTGGTAATCCAACCAACATTGCGCCTTTAGGCTGAGGAACGCCAAATTTGATTGCTTCTGGATCAAGTGCTGCTTTGTTTTCTCTGATCCATGTTTTCAGATTTTCATAACCGCCTACATCTTCAATTGTAAGTTTTGGTTCAAGATAATCTAGTGCGCCAGATTTCTTTACAATCTGAATCTTTTCTTCATTGATAATATCGATATTAATCGTGCTATATTTTGCTACACTATGATACAGTGCTCGTAAAATTTCACGATAAGTTAAACCAACGCATGCTTTACAAATTCTGCGAATTGCTTCATCTGGAAGTTTTAATTCCGATACTTCTTCATATATAGCATCCCAAATATCGTTTTCAGACATTACTTCATATTCAAAATAGGTAAAAATCTTTTCTAATTCGCACGGCAAATCAATTGTAGGCGAAGTAACGATAATTGGACTATAGCATAACTCATCCATATTCTCTTTCAGATCTCTAATCGCACGAAGGATTTCTTTATCATTTAAGAATAAATGCATATCCTTTAAAATAAACAGACAATGTTTCTGTTTGTTGCTAGGTTTAGCCTGTTCGCGATTTTGAGATGAAGACTGACGAATTGCTTCCTGGAAACCGTTAAAATCATCTTGGGTTTCAATATTATTCTGTTTCTTTTTGATAAATTTAAACAGCTTCGTGATATTATTTACATCGGTGATTTCTTCTGCACGATCTTTATTCAGAGGATCGCGAGGATCAATTTTATGCAAACCGTCAAATCTTGAATATGTATATACTTCAGTATTTTCTGCTTTCAGTTTTGCGTCATAAGGAGAGTATTCTTGAATTAATCCGCAAATATCTTCGACAACTTCGTTTTCTTCATATGTCTGTACATAAATACACGTATCTTTTGAACGCAATAAATGTGCAAACTGTTCCATACATTTTCTCAATGTACGGTTCCCCCTTTCTACTCAAGCAAACTACTAATTCTTCTTGAGATTCCGCTTCTTTTCTTTAATATTCTGGACGCGATTTCTTTAATATCTTGTCCATTTCTAAAATCTTCTGAATAACGAATATCATTAATAGATTCTATTCTACTAATTTTAAATATTCTATTTTTTAATACGCATTCAATTTTATAAAATGCAGAATTATGATATGACAAATATACTTGAACTACTTTTTTGTCTTTATAGAAGTTTTTCTCGTCTTGAATAAATATTGATTTATTGTCTTCCCTTGATATAACAAACTGGATATTATTAAAATCTGATAACGTATTAATCATTAAAGAATTTTCATTGAATAAGCATACGAATTCATCATTGTATTTAACATATCCTCTACTTTTTAGCAGGAAATGTTTAATATCAACAGAATTATTAGGAGCTGGACATGCTTCTTCAAGAAGAGATTCTTTTAATGGCATTAATAACGTATTTACTTCCACGTCTGTTTTTGCTTCAGAAATTTTTTTACAAATTTCTTCAGGTATTTCTACTTCTTTTGATCCTTGACCAACATTAAAACAGGAAAGATATAGTTTCCCGTTCTTTTCCTCTATAAGATATCTTATCAGAACACTATTAACAAGAATATGCGGTCCAATATCCTTATCGTCCTTTTGTTCTGCAAGAATTCTAGTTTCAGAAGGAACATAATAATCGATAATCATGTTATTTCCTTATGAACTTTGGTTTGTTGTTTTCATATACTATTTTATCTAAGAATTCAACTTTTGTCAACTCTATTGTGTCTTTTTCTACGCGGAAAATTATTTGATTGCTAGAACCAATGACATTATTTATTCCATTATCTTTTGACGTATCATAAATTCTTAGACTTTCAACATAAGGACCGCAAACAGCATAAGAAATTTTACTTAATAGTTTATATCCCAGTTTGTTCTTAATCCATTTTGGATCATGCCAAGAGAATAAGATAACTTCATATCCTCTTTCGTGCAACATAATGATTAACTCTTTTAGTCCTTCTAGCTGATCAGTAGGTTCTCCACCTACAATTGTTACATATTTTGGGATATGATGCATATCTAATACATCAACAATTTCTTTTACGTCATGGGGGATATGGTTTTTATTGTCCCATAATGCTGGATTAAAACAATTTTTACAGGCATTGCCAGATAAAGCTTTCTGACAACCTGCGAAATATAGTTCAGTCCTGCGATTATCGCATGGACTTGCTCCTCCATTCTTTGTTTCCCATAATATGTCGTGAAGCTTTATCTGTGCCATATTTTATTCTCCTAAGACCAATGTTTTATTAGAATCGTACTCTTTTACTACTGTTGAACATTTGCTACAAATCAGAGCAATCCTGTCATTGTGTAATTCAAGTACGGTATTCTTTTCATTGTCTTTCTTATTCTTTTTCTTTGTTTCAGTAACATGTCCTATTCTGTGTACAAACATTTCTGTATTTCCACATTTTGGACATCTTATTGTAACATCTGAAAATTCAGTTAACATCTTCCAATTCCTCTTAATAGGGCGGATCGTCTTGAACAGAAGTTGTTCCTTGATTTTCTGAAACATCTTGTTTGTCTTTATAATAATCTGGATTTGATCTAACTTTTGCCCAACTTAAAAATGCACGAATATTACTTGGTGTAATTTCCATATATTTTGTATAGTTGTTTGTTTCATCACAGAATGTTTTCTTATACCATGCAAGATCTGAATGTTCTTTAGCAAATTTAACCATTTCATTCCATTCATTTATATACTCTTGCTTGGTTGCTTCTGTCCATATATCTACATCTTCTAACTCTTCTAAAGCTGCTAATACATCATCTGACATATATACATTTTTAGCTATTCCAAGAGTTGAAGCTGCCTTTTTTAAACCATCTGATGAAGCAGCTTTAAATGCTGCAGATCTCATTTCCATATCCGCACCATTCAATGCGTGTACACCATAGGCATCTCTTTGTACCCAAATGATTTTTTTATCATCTGTTGGATCTATCATTGGAACTGTTAGACGTCCTAGTATAGATACATATTTTTTTGTTATACCATTTTTAGCATCCTGGATTTTTGTATCATGTATGTCTGTTGAAATAATATTCCAACTCCATATATTTCCAAATAATCTATTCAGTGTATTTATAACAAAGTTTACTTCTACGTAGCTATACTTACGTCCGCCTTTTTCTCTTGTTGATATTAAACTTGGAGGAACTCCCTGCTTAATAATGGCGAGCTGTTCTTTGTTAAATCCATTGTAAATCATTAACTTTATGCTCCTAGGTTATCTGCTTCATATTTATTTGCCGTTAAGTATGCGATCAATGTGGATCTCTTATAATCTAACTGTTTCATAATCATCTGTAAATAGAAAGCTTGCTTTTCTAGTGCTGCTTCTACTCCATAAAGATTAATCGTCTTTCCATTACTGGTCTTATAAATTTCTGGTGCGTGCATTCCATTACGTTTTCTGATCGCATCATTTGTTCCAACAGAATTTAAAGCAATCTGCCTTGTAATCAAGCCATAAGATTTATTGTTTAACTGAGACAGTGAACTATTTACTCTTGCATATTCTTTTGTTACATTGTCATAGCAACAACTTAAATTAGCAAGAATCATTTTTACTACACCAGTATCTGCTCTGTCGTCAAATGATGTCCTTTTCAGATTTTCTTCTAAACGTTCTTTAAATTCTTCAAATTCTGGATCTTTATATTCCTGAATAACTGCCGCAACTACGTCTTGCAAATTCTGACGCCCGATGGAATTAGAAACGTTGATTACTTCTACTTTTTCTTCTCCATCTTCAGTTTCAAGTGTTTTCTTTTTGCTAGATGCACGCGTCCTTTTTTTAGGCTTCTCTTCTTGAGATTCTTCTTTAGCTTCTTCGACAACTTCTTCTTTCGTATCTTCTACAGTTGTGTCTTCTACAGTCTTTTCTGCAACTTCTTCTACTGTTTCGGCTACTTCTTCAGTTGTTTCTGCTACTACTTCTTCATTATTGGTATCCGAGGTTGCGGCATTTTCTTCTACGGAGTTAACTGTTTCGTCGACCTCAGTTTTCTCTTCGGATACTTCTGCCGCAAGGATCGGCTCTTCTGTCTTAATTTCTTCTTCGATAACAGGAACTGATTCTTCTTGTTCTGTAACAAGTTCTACTGCTGTCTTTTCTTCTAAATCTATGATTTCAGCTGTAGGGCTTTCCTGTTTCTGTTCTTCAAGCATATCCCTTAATGGTGCTAAAATCCTTCTCTTCTGTAGGGCCACGAATTTTCCCCCTTATAAAAATATATTTGTATCTTTATATTTAGATAAATATTCTTTTATTTTTTCAAAATCGAGTAAAAATATTTCTTTTTCATATTCATATTTTTCTGGTACTTCTTTTTTACACCATAATAAATATTCTGGATTATAAGTTGCTATTGCTGGAATACCTTTAATATTAATTAGTTTTCCATGAATATTTGAAACTGGAGTTTCAATATAATTATTTAATGCTATATTCCCCAACACTATAATAAAAACTGGATTTACTATTTCTATTGCATAATCTAAAAAGATTTTACAATTATTTTTCTCTTTAAGGTTTGGTATTCTAGTAAATGTTGTACCTGAAATATTTGTTGTAGGACAACAATTTACAGCATTTATGAAAAAGAATTCATCGATATTGAATCCATAAAATTTTAAAGTCTTTTCCAGAATATTGTAAGCTTCTGTTCCAGACAATGGATAAGTCAATTTCTGATCATTATTCTGCTCGGCAAGTACAAAATCAGAAATAATTAGAACAGAAGCATTTACAGATCCATATGTTAATGTTTTTGTTGAATTCGAAATTGGACAATCCTTGCATGCAAGTATATATTTGTCCAATTTTTCTCGCGCAAATTCTTTAACGATATTGCGTGTATATTCAACAGGATTAGATGGATCTGCTTTCTTCACTATCGCGAGGATTTCTTCCTCGTTAGTCATCTTAGCTTACCTGTTCCTTACTTTTTAATAGTTTATTTTCTAATTCCAGCTCTTTAATTCTTGCTTCCAATAATATATTTTCTGCATGAATTCTGTCAGCTTTAGCATTTGCTAAATCTACCATATTTTGAGCCGTTTTTGCTGTTTTACGATCTTCTATTAATGTCTTTACCATAGCCATTAATATTTCTTCGTTCATGGCAAAATATGTATCTTTATCATCTTCTAAAAAGCGAAATTTAAGATACCAGAACTCCATGTTTTCCAATGGAGCTTCTCTATCTAATTTTTCAAACCATTCTTTTCGAATGGTAAAAGTTTTACTTCCTCTGGATTCTCTTGGAACAACTTGAGTTTTTAATTCTTCCATTGTTCTTAATAATCCAGTTATTTGTTCATCGCCTTTAATTCTGCCAGCACCAGAGTTAGGTGTCATATTTGAGGACGTTAAAATCTTGGTATTATTTTCATGATTTTTTGCTTCAAATGTTGATCCTAATCTTCTGGATTTTTTATTATTATTTCGTGGCATTAAAGGCTTTTTAAATTTATATGGTATATAGTAAGCTTGATTTATACATAATTGGCACCTCTGTGGATTAATATCTGGAGTTGCACACATTATGTTATTTTTTATGCATCTTTCTTCATTCTTCATTTTCTGTCTCTTCAGATGCCTTCTTTTTCCCGCGAGTAATCTTCTTAATTTCTTCTTCGGCGGCAGCGTCTTCTTTTTCAAATTCGCTGATTTCTTCATCTGAAAGGTCCTGAGCCAAGCCACCGCATGCATTTTCAATCATTGCATACAGGTTTGGATCATCTAATGCATCTCTAAAAGCTTGCTTACCTAACCATTGGAGTTTTTCACCAGTCTCAGGATTAATAAATTTAATATAAGGACCAGCTTTTTCCAAAACTCCTTTATCGATTCCTCGCTGTAATAATGCTAATTTTGTTTCAGTTCCCTCGCCATAAATTACATAGTAAGTTATTTTTGCGTATGGGAAATTTTTAGCATTAATATGATTTTTGCGAATATATACACAAATCTTCATACCTTCTTCGCGAGTTACCGGATCAGCTTCTGTAATTGACTGTTTTCTTAAATCTAATTGCAAAAGATTCAAATATTTTAATTGTTGTCCACCAGCAAGAGCAAATGGATCTCTGCTCATTGTTGCCATTGTTGAAGTCAAATGCTGAACAATTACACCAGCAATTTGTTTATCAATAAATAATGGACAGAACTTGGCACAAAACTTTGAATTCATTTTTGCATGAACAGCCATGGTATCTTCAGATATTGGTTTATTAACGATTGATTTTGGAGTTAATGCCCGTAACGAATTTACTACGAACATTTTGAACGCTCCAGTATTTAATAGTGCTTCAGCTCTATCTAATACAACTTCTCCACCATCTTCTGGTGTAATCGTTAAAATAATAAATCTACCTCTATCAATATGGAACATATCAAGAATATCATTATTCAATGAATTTTCTGATTCTACCCATAATACGATAAAGTCAGGATCTTTTGCCATTTGCAGGCCAATTGATTCCAATATTAACGAAGTTTTACCTGAATCAGATTGTCCAGTTATTATCGTCATTGAACCAATTGGGAATCCTCCAACACCGTTTTTGCCAGAAATTTTTTCATTTAATTCCATACATGGAGTAGGAATAAATTTTATTGTATTTTTTTCAATAGCTTCTGCGCTATCGGCAAAATACATTACAACTTTTCCAGCTTGCTGATTTATAATATCTCCCTGTGCACGAATTAACTTAAAGCGTTCAGCTAATGTTAGATCGTGTTTTTCTTTGGTCTTTGCCAATGAGGTAATTTCCTCCGTTTAACTTATAGAAAACTAATAACGCATTGGCATTTACTATGTCCCAAAATTTATTATATTCAGATTCATCTCTGAATTTTATTATACCATTTATAACTTCTACATCTATTTTTATTTTTCTGAAATAGTTATAGATATTTCTATCGTTATCATTTACATCTGTTGCTTTCCTATACAGCCAAAAATCATTAATATCTATACTGTTTTCAAAATGTTTGCCATAAAGACATATTGTAGTTGCAAGAAATGGAGTCCATATATACTGAATAGTATGCTTTAATCTAACAGTTTTGCGTTTCCCATATATTAATCTTTTATAATATATGTTTAATTTTTTACAATCATGAAACGTTGTTATTTTGTTAGATCTTGTTTTATATTTAAAGTACGAACGAAATGTATTGTCCATGTATTGAGACATAGACAATAAGTGTTCGTTTCCTTTTTCATTCACAATTGGATCTAATTTTCTATTTTTCTTTATAGTCAAGAACGTGCATTGTTCTTGTCTGTGTTTGTCATTTTGGTATAATCTATGAGACATTGCTCTGTTCTTATATAATCCAAAGAACATTGAAATGGCCAATACATATTCTCTTATTTCGGCGCGAATTAATTTTCCGTTTTTAGCAGTATTTTTTACAGAATTATAATTTGCCATTATTCAGAGAAAGCACTAATTTATCTTTAAATTTAATTAGCGCTTCAATATCCTTAAAAGGATCAGCTGAATCTTTTTTAGAAAATTCTTTATATACTACTTCAATCGCACCGATAAGATCATTTACTTCGTTCTGTTTAATGTTGATTTTCAACTTAGTTACTTTTTTTACTTTCACTGTTTTCCTCCAGATTTGCTTCTAGAGCATTAACTTTTGTTTCAAAGAAATGTATAACTTCAGAATTTTGCTGCATTTCTTTTTGGATTATTGGTAGGTACGCATCTACTGATAATCTTCTATTTTCACTTTGATATAGATTTATAAAAAAGCGAAATACTGGTTTTAATGCATAGAAATCATGACCATCGTTGTCTTTTTTTGTCATGTTTTCTATAGTTTCCATTAATGCAGCTACTATTAAATGCTTGATATCTTTATCGGAATATCCTTGCTTTGATAGACCATCTATCATAGCACCTATGAAATTGGTTAATACAGGCAAGTTTTGTTCTTCTAACATTTTACTTGAACTGTTCCTTCGTCTGTTTCCTCAGGTCTCATAACCAATCCGTACACCCTGAACAATAAAGCAGTTACAACTGTTTTAACTTGTTCTTCTAATGTATGATTTTCTTCAAATTCAAAATCTGCACGCAGAACTCTCATTTGATTTTCATATGGAGTCCCCATTGTGTTACGATATTCAGTTACATTTCCAAGTCTGATTGTGTAATATGGATGTTTGTTTTCAAGATTGATTGAATAGACAGCATCTCTGTATGCTTTAATAGCTGTATTCATTTTAATTAATACAGGTGTTATTTCTGCTGCAAAATCATTTAATTCCTTTTCGATTTGCGTAGCAGCGTCAGTAGATTCTATAAAATCTTGAATAAGTTGATCTGTTTTGTCTGCCATTTAATTAATCTCCTATGATAAAATAAGACTCGGTATTTCTACCGAATCTATTTTACCATATTTTTTAAAAAAAATCAATTAAAATGGAGAATCAATTCCCTGTGGACGAGATAAAGTTTTACCAGTTGCTTTCTTTGCAGGACCAGGGCTCTGTGTTGCTTCAGCAACCTGTTCTTCCTTGCTCTTACCGCTGAAGTCGCCATACCAGATACGGTTAACTTTTACATATTCCATGCCACGATGATTAACTCCGTCATCACCTACGAAGTCTTCATCCTGAGATAAAGATCCCTGAACAAGAATATAATTTCCAGGACCAAAATTTTTGTTAATCTGATCTGCGGTTTCACCGAATGCTTTCATTGCTTTTAACATCGTAGGATAGTATCCATTTTCTCCCTTGGGAGCACCTTCCTTACGAGTACTTACTAAGAAATGAAGATAACTTTTCTTCTCGCCATTAGCTGCCTGATAAACATAATTTTTACTAGATTTTGCTGTGTTGGGAACAATTCGCCCATCAATAAATACAACGTTCATTCTTTAACTCCTTAAGATATTTCTTTTACATCATCAAATGTTCCATCTAAATATTTGTCTAAACCTACATGTAGAAAATCTACATTACGCATACAAATATCTTCGATTTTCTTTACCGAACCTGCAGATACAGTATTTAAAACATCAAGTAATTCTGCCCTATTGTCTTCCTGAAAATCAATGACAGAAAGCAGATGATATAATGCTGGCATCATGGTGTTTAAATATTCTGTTACTGTTAAATCTCCAAAGTTCGTTGCTCCAGATTCACTACATTCACTTGCAATCTTTGTTTTCCACGCTTCAATATCTGCTTTCCAAGACGTTAAACAATCAAGGACAGTGGTGATTAGTCCTTTTTCAGGTTTAAATGCAAAGAAATATTCACTAGGAATTTCTTTCATTTTCTTATCACCAAATTTACGAATCAAATAATCGTAGCGCATCTTACAATTTTCGCGAGTTTCAGTTGGGCTTTCTGGATCATAATTTACGATGTTTTCAATTTTCTTGAACTCATCGCTTTCAATGTATTCTCTTGCTTTTTTATCTTCTTCCGATTCTTTTACTTCTGTTTTTACTGTTTCTTCTTTTGGATTTGGAGTACGTTTTAAGGAAGCTTTTCCTTCTACGAATTTTCTATTGTCTTTACTTTCTAATTCTGCTTTTACTCCATTGTCTTCTTCAATAACTTCAGATATGTTCACGAAACCAGTAGAACCAATTGCATTAGCAATATTTGCAAACGCAATGGCTTTTAACAGAGTAACTTCATCGTTTCCGATTTTTGCTAAATTACGAGCGTCTTCAAGATACTGCTTGTAAAGACGTGTCGCTTGCTCCATCTAATGTTTTCTCCTTTCCTTCGACTTCATCTTTTGTGATAGTAATCGTAGTTTCTTCTTTTAAATCAGGAATATCAAACATGCGATCAAGCAATAGGTTTTCAAGAATTGCCCTTAATCCTCTGGCGCCAGTTCCATTTTTGATGGCCTTATCAGCAATAGCTAACAATGCTTCATCTTCAAATTCCAACTTAACGCCATCATATTTAAAGCTTTCTTGATATTGTTTAATTAACGCATTCTTTGGTTCCGTTAAAATTTGACACAGTTGACGTTTGGTTAATTCATGAAGCGGAGTGATAACTGGCAATCTTCCTAAAAGTTCTGGAATTAAACCATATTTTTTAAGATCATCTGTTGAAACTTCGTCGATAATTTCATTATATTGAATTTTGTCTGCAGTTTTAATGTCTTTTTGATCAGTAAAACCAAACGTATTCTTTGTAGCAATTTTCTTGCGACGCTTGATAATATTATCGATTCCAACGAATGCTCCGCCAACGATAAATAATATTTTGCTTGTATCAATTCTCGTAGTTTCAGCATTAGGATGTCTACGTTGTCCCTTTTCAGGCACATCTACGACCGTTCCTTCAATAATCTTTAACAATGCTTGCTGAACGCCTTCACCAGATACATCTCGAGTAATTGACATGTTTTCTCCTTTACAGGAAATCTTATCAATTTCATCGATATAAATGATACCAGTTTCTGTTTTAGCTACGTCGCCTTCAGCTGCATATAATAATCTCTGAACACAGCTTTCTGGATCTGCACCAACATATCCATTTTCTGTTAATGTAGTTGCGTCTGTAATTGCAAACGGAACATTTAAAATTTTTGCTAAAGCTTTAATGATTGCAGTTTTACCTACGCCAGTTGGTCCAAGCATTAAGATATTTGACTTTTCCATTTCAACTTCGTTGTTTTTCCTGGAATAGTCTAACATTTTATAATGATTATATGCTGCTACTGATAGCACACGTTTTGCTCTATCTTGACCAATAATATATTTATCAAGATGTGCTTTAATTTTTGAAGGAGTTAAATCTTTCCAACTCAGACTATCTTCTTCGTCCGCTTTTGAATATAAAGCAAAATATTCACCAACTTTATCCCAACAATCTCTACAAATAAATGTAGTCTTATCAGGATCACTTACAAGAGGGAATTTTTCACTTTCTTCTCTTCCGCAAAAGCTGCAGTGTTCTTTTCTATCGCTCATTCTAAACTACCTCCAGGTGTTAAAATGCGATCGACTAAACCAAACTCTACTGCTTCTTCTGCAGATAGATAATTATCTCGTTCGCATGCATCATAAATTTCCTGGTATTCTTTTCCAGTATTTTTTGCCATGATTTCATACAGATTTTTCTTAATGCGGCTGATATTTTTTGCAACAATTTCAATATCTGTTGCCTGACCCTGAGCTCCACCAAGAGGCTGATGAATCATTACTTCCGAATTTGGAAGCACGAATCTTTTACCTTTAGCTCCAGAACACAATAAAAATGCGGCCATCGATGCTGACATACCCATTCCGATTGTTTTTACGTCTGGCTTAATAAATTGCATTGTATCATAAATAGTAAATCCAGATGTAACACTTCCACCAGGACTATTAATATACATTGTAATGTCAGACTCAGGGTCTTCCTGGGCAAGAAATAATAGCTGACTAGAGATACTTGCAGCCATGTTATCATCGATTGGACCATAGAGCAAGATAACTCTATTATCTAACAACTTTGAAGGAATATCAGAGATTCTCTCAATATTTCTTTCGTCTTTTTCTCTAACTGATGGCCAAAAAACCATTTTCGTGACTCCTTTGTTATAATCTTGAAATTAGCCTGTGTTTCTTATTAAAAGAATTTGTAGGCATGTTTTTTATAACACCAAACGATTGATTTGGTTTATAACGTTCAGATATGCTTATTTCTCCATCAACATTATTTAAGAAATAATAACCATTAATGTGTGGATCTAATTCTACTTCCAATACGTCTCCAAGTTTTGGATCCCAAGAATATTTAACATTTCTATATATTGGTTCGTAGTCTTCTTCTTTTGGCGGATTTAAAAGAGTATAACATCCGTTTGATAGCTTCTTATTTATTCTAATAATTTTGCCACAACATGATAGCATATCTTTTCCGCCCCATCCCCAAGTTATTCCGCACTGATCTTCTTTATAGACCGAGAAAGGATTTTCTAACTTTGGAAAGTCTTTTTTTATTTGTTCGATTGAATGTATTGAAAAATATAGAACTGTTTCACCCATCTTGCAATATACCTCTTAATTTGGAAACATTTCTTTTTGGAATTTTTCTTTTTATGTTGGCTATACCACCAATAGTATTTTCTGATGGTGCCGATGTTATTTTATATGCCGTTATTTCCTCTTTTGCTTCAAATGGAGAATTTCTTATTTCTATCGTCATTGGTTCTACAAAGTAGCATTCTTTTTTTAAGTTTGGGTCAATCTCAATTATTCTAACAATTCTCTCATCAAAGTAGTATCTACAACGTTCTACTTGATATATTTTGTTTATCCCTTTTTCGTGGTGTTCATGTTCTCTATATAAGAACGCATATCCACAGAAATTTTTCATTTCCGTACACCACCCACGGGCTAATACAGAAACTTTACTATTTAAATCTACATCTGGATTAAAATCTGGAAACATTTCTTTTATTGTAGATAGCGGAAAAATATAGAGTAGTTTCATTTTTTATTCGCCTTCTGCTTTTTCGTATAAACTATCAATTGTTTTGCGAATTTTCATTTTTGTTTTCTTACATTTGTTCTGGAAATCTCTCATTTCTCTAACTCGTCTTTCCAGATCGTTAATATAAAGTTCTGATACAATATCGAACTCATTAAAAATATTCATTAGCATTCTTGACTTTGCTAATTTTTTACCAAATCTTTCATCAAAGATGTTGCTTCCGCAAACAGCAACTCCTTTTTTATTCTTGACTCGGTTATAAACAATATCTGCTACCGCTACGCTTGGACATCCAGAGATTCGACGAATAGCAACATATGGATTTTCTTTCTGAAAAATCAATTTTGAGCTCACTTTATTATCCTGGATAACATAGTGAGAAGAGAATTTTTTCTTCATATTGTTTCTTTCCTCCTTGGAATAACTACCACAGTCTGAAATAAGCATACTATGGATAGTTGGTTATCACAATAAAAAAACGAAAAGTAAAAAGACAAACAAACCAAAAAAGACCGAAAAAACCAAATGAGGGAACCACGCTGTTTGCTTATTAAAACCGCGAATAACGGTTTACAATAAGCAAAAACCCTGATACGATTATATCATATCAGGGCAGTGTTGTTGAAAGCCGTCCGAATTGAGTGGGAGGTTGGGGGGTGGTACAAACTATGGAAAACTATATTAAGTTGTAATCGGACGGCAGGAGCTAAGATGAAGCGTTGAAAGGCAACCTATATGCATGTAATGCACAGGAAAGGGGAAGGGAAACATGAGCATAACATATAGAATCACCTAGCCGGTTTTCCAGCCAAGTATATTTTACTATATTTATTTTTTTGTGTCAAGTACTTTTTTTAAAAATTTTTTAAATTTTATTTACTTCTATTCTTTGCCTTCCAAATTTGATTGCTTCTTCATATGCATCTTCTCCAAAAAAGATGTCGAGATGGTATCCAACAACTCCTCCGCCAGTATCTCTTACTGTATATATTCCATCCATATGTGAATATGGTTCTGGAAATTTAATATACAATTGAGTTCCTAATTTATGTACTGATAAATCTGCAGAGACTGTTCTAGCTGAATGCCACGTATGTCCTTTAAGATTAAATCCAGATGCAGTTACACCATAACTTGGATGACTTTTTGGTTTTCCACAGCATTCAACCGATAAATCATATGCTGTTGCAATATATGAATCTGCATGTGCGGTTGAAGTGAAAAGAAAAGCTGCCATCAAAGCAGCTATTAAAATATATTTTATTTTATTCATTTAACTAGTCCTTGTTTTTTGAAGTACGCTTTAGCTATATTTCTAAGCCTACATTTATGTTTATTTTTACCATACTCATAGAACATGATTCTGTTCTTTACTCTTATATAATGCATATCCAATGCTGAAAAAAATTTTTTCATAACATTATCTTTCTTAATGTTTCTGGACGTGCTATATCATATAGTGTCTCGTTACAATCTTCGCATTCTATACTTATTATAACAACTCCGTCTTTATCTGTTACAACTGGTACGCATGATATATGATGGCCTATATGATGTAGCATTTTACAAAAGTCTAATTCGTCTTGTGTCATCTAAATGCACCGACTTTAAACATAACTCCATAATATGGCTTCATTCCTTGACCGCCCATAGCACCTACTGCGATAGATGGCGTTACATTGTAGAATGCTCCACCCATCATATGTCTTTTATCACGCATTAGTGCTAATACAGATAGTCTTGATGTTGATTGCTTTTTCTGAGTTACGTTTATATCTAGCGCTGTTTGAGACGTCATAACTATTTTTCCGTCTTCAAATTTAGATTTCTCGGTTGGCAGTTGATCAAATGTATACTTCTGACCATCATTTACTTTAACTGTAATTTTTGATGGTTTAGAATTAACTTCTACGTCAGTATCTTCTTTTTGACCAGTTACTGGATCAACTTCTTTCTGAACATATGTTATTGTGTTTGTATGCGTAGATGTGTTTTTTACAGCTGCGATTTGTTTAGACAGTGTATTATTCAATGAATCTATTTTGCCATTTGTATCAAGAGTTATTTGATTTGTAGCATTAGTTAATGCTATCGTCTGACTGTCTATTTTTGCATTTAATCTGTAAATTTGATATCCAGTAAAACATTGCAATGCCAACATAACTATAATAATTAAATATAGCCATTTTTTATTTGGATCTGGAGCAAGTCCTTTTAAAATACTATATAATTTTTCATAGTAATTCATAATTTTTAATCATACCTTCTTTTTAAGATTTTTTGCTATTAAATAAATTACCTGTTGTAATGGTTTTATAGTTTTTAGCTACGCTGTCGGCATATTTAAGCCTACTTGATGTAAAATATGGAATAGTTATGACCATAACTTTTTTATTTAATTTTTTATTATTTATGGATTTTTCATCTTGTGAACACAAGTGTATCAGCTTTAATTCGTTGAATTCTTTTATCCATTTTCTGATTGTATTTTTGCTGATTGTTATATTAAACTTGCTTTTTAATTTATTAATTATCATATCATAAGTTATGACATATTGTGGTACAAATTTTGCTGGAATACTTAGTTTGTATTTTATATGCTCATCTCTTATTGATAATATGATTGATGATAATAATTTATTTTTCTTATTATTTTTGAATAGATTTCCTAAATTTTCATAATCTTTGAAATCTAAAACAGCCTTTGCATATTTAGCATAATTGATCGGCAATGTCATAATATTGTTTTTTTGAAATTTAATACCAAAGCTTTTATAAATGTACGGCAAGTTTAAATTAAAAACAGATAATAATTCTTCTTTTTTAAAGTATTCTGAATTATTGTTTTTTATCGTAATACCGCATAAATACTGAAGCGCGAGCTTTTGATAGTGCTCAAATATAGATAAATACTGGGTTTCTTTTTCTGTTTGGGTAGAAAAAGTGCGCATAACAGTTTTATTATATTTAGCTATTATTGTTGTTGTAGATACTATAAATAATAATAGCTTCGAGAAATAATAATAGCTTATATTATTCATAGATATATTTATATCTTTAGATATATTTATACTAAGCAACTTATTTACATCAAGGATAATAAATATATCTGGAGATGGCTTTTTTATTATATTTAAGCCGGGCACATATAAACCATTATTAATATCTTTTTTAATTTCATCGAAAACAGATCTTAAATTAAAAATAATATGAGGATTATCTTTTATTTCGAAATAGTTATCTATTCTTTTTTTATCTATTATTTTATCTGGTCTAAATAGAATAACTTCTTTACCAGGATAAAATAAATGATATGGTTGTGTGCATCTTCTGTCTGGAGCTCCAGGATATAAATATTCTATTGCATTAAATAAGCTTACGGTTACTTTTTTTGCATATTCAATATCTGTCACATCTTCTGATAATTGAAATAATAGTCTAAATCTATTTATTTTACTATCTGCATTATTAAATGTTGTATATCCAAAACATGGATACAACTCTAATTCATCTAAGTTACAGATTAATGTATTAAAATCTCCGTCAAAATTATCAATATCTATGCAAAATAAGCATTGATTTTTCCATTCGCTTTTTCTTGCGCAGCATATAAAAGGATTGTGTTTAGTTTCTATATGGTATCTTAACTGTTCTAATCCTACTTTAACAGCAGACATATTTTTCCATATGTTGCTTATTTCTCTTGCTGCGTCCTCTTTATTGTATATGCTAACATTGCTTATACTAATATTAAATAAGGTCATATCGTCTTAAAACCGAAAGAAATATTATAATTTTCATCTTTTGTTATTAATACATGTGATTGACAAAAATGTCTAAAAAACTGATCATATGCTGGTACTAGCATATCTTTTTCTTTATTGAACCTCATTTCGTTAACCAGCATAAAATTAATATTATATTTGAATGCTATAGCAGATATTTCTTGAAATACTTTCTGAATATACGTTATTTTCTGATGAATAATATATGTCAAGAAGCCATCTACTATAAAAATATCGATATATGGAGCCAGGGCTCTAACCTGATTAGAGAAATCTTTTAGATTTTCAGCTTGCAATACTGGAGTCTGATCAGGATATTCGATAAATTTTTTAAATGCTTCGTATTGGAAAAACTGAACGCCGGGATGAACATATGCACATATCTTTCCTAATTTATTCATTTCATTAATTAGAAAAAACATGGACCGTGTTTTTCCAGCATCAGGTTCTCCGAATACATGTACAATCCTATTGGTTTTCTCATTTAAATAGGCTGTAACATCTTTATTGTTTAGAATCATTTTGCTTCCCTTGCCTGTTTGTATTGACAATAGAATTAATTAATTCTTCGTAACAAGATCTTTCTTTGCTTTCAGATTTATCTTTAATTTGTTTTTTGATTTCTTCATAAAATCTGAATGCACGCCATGAATTATATCTTGAGACGTCATCGCTATACGATGTTTCTCCACGACACTTTGTTAAACCTATGGTTATAATATCGTCATTAAATAAAATACCTTCTTCGTGGTCTAATCCAATTCTTAACTTGAATATAGTTCCATCAGACTGAGGAAATTCTGCACGATAATAATAGCCATCATCTTGCCAGTCTAGATCTTGCTTTCTTAAAACTTCAACAAACAAATCTTTCATATCAAGTTTATTGAAGAATAGTCTAGATACTATATTTTTAACTTTACAATATAAATTCATTTTTTATAAACCGTCAGCTACTTCATCAATATATTTCTTTAGTTTGGCATCTCTTTTGTTTTGAAGATAATCATGGACTTTATCAAATAATTTTGCAGTTAGTGGAGAGTAGCTATCTATTATCTCTGCTCTCGTTGCTCTTCTTTCATCTTCTTCTTTTAATTCTTCATCTTTAAGATAGCTTTTTAACATTATTTGAAATTTTTTCGTATTAGATGACGACCAGCAATAATCAATCTTAATGACATGATAAAAATCTTTATTCTTTTCATCATACCATTTGGCCTCATACATGAATCCATCTTTTAAAGAATAATCCCATACAAGATCTTTTTCTAAAAGTTTAGAAATTATTTTATCTTCTGGATATTCTTTGATTTCTTTTTTCTTTTTAAAAAAATTAAATATATCAAACATATTTGTCCCTTAACAAAATAGGCTACTAAAAAATAGCAGCCTATTAATCCCATAGCGAGAAGAAATGTTCTTTGAATATTTCCATTGCTTCTCTTTCTAATTTATATTCTTCTTTGTATAGATTATGTTTATCAATATTTGGGAATTGTTTTTCAAGTTTCGTTCTTACAAAATGGGCATCAGGACCATCATAAAACAATGTTAGTCCATCATATAAAATATTAAGTTTTCTTTCCCATTCGTCGGCAGCTTTTTGTGTTGCTTCCTCTTCTGAAAAACCTTCTTCTTTAAATTTTAAATACAAATCTGCTGGATGTCCGTGTCTCTCGGTCTCAATATACACTTTTAGTCTTGGCAAGAAAAAAAGTGTAAACGCTCCAGCTAAATCCCAAATATCGGTAATAGAAAAATTGTGGGAGCGGATAAATTTTAAATTTTTTTCCGCTCTTTCTTTATCATAATCTTTAAAATTACTGAGTTGGCAGAAACCGTTTGATTTGTCTACGTAATCCACTTTCCATAGTCTGTTTTTATATTTTTTTCGACGGAAAGTGCTAGGTTTTACTTTGACAACACATACGGAATCACCTTCGTTTAAATCATATGAACTCAATCTTAAATTTTTGTGAAGATGACGCATATGCTCATTACGTTCTAATTCTGTTATGGTTGGAAGTTTATCTTGTAATTGAAAAAGCTTTCCGCTAACATAATTATCACTATGAAGTTGTGCGTTTCTCTTTTTTTCAGCTTTACTTTTTGTCATTTATTTCTCTCCTGACAGAATAATCCACTGGATTAATTATATATATAGTTTTGCCTTTCTGTCTAGCGTAGCGAATGCAATTTGCCGTCCCACCAGATTTGCCATCCCATACTGCAATGACAGCATCACTATTATCAACCATCCAGCGATTTCTTTCTTCCATACAAGATTGAGTATACGTGCCATTGTGAATATATCTAACAGAATCACATTGCTTTAATAATTCGTGATATAATTCTCTACTTTTTAATGGCCATTTTAATTCATGTCCACGACACGGAATTGCCGCTGTAATCGTGACTTTGAAATATTTTGACCATATATTTTTTAACTGGATTGCAGTTTGCACATATAATTGGTCTACACCAAGAGCCATGCCAGAGATGCATTTTATTTTATTATCTCCGTTAAAAACAGCAATCATTGACAATACATCACGAATAGCACGAGATAGATTTTTATACCCTGAATTGTTTAAATCATACCCGTAATTGCTCGGAAGTTTTACTGGTCTGTAACCAGTGATACAAATATTCATTTAGAACATCCTTTCTTTAATCATCGTGATAATCTTCAATCATATTTCTTGAATAATCTCGGACTATATCGGCACATTCCATAAGTGCATTTGTTTTTAAAATATCCGTAGTATTATAAATAAAATAATTGATCCTATCTTCTATTTCTACAATATAGGATCTTGATTGTGTTAAGGTTATCTCTGGATTTTCTTGACCGATTACGGCCATACAAAAATCTAAAGCATCGATGAACGAAGGATTAACAGAGGTTCCTCGTTCGGCCTCGATTAACGGAAGTATGCTTTTCCATTTTTGCATTCTTTTTTTACTTACCTTCACTCGGATACCTCCTTTTCTAATTATTCTAATGGAATAATATCATTGTATAAACATACATATTTTCCATCTTGGAATTCTCTATTAATGTGATAGTGTCCAAAGAACCATTTTTTAAATTTAGCAGTTTTATTTATAGTTTGAAGATATAATTCATTTTTAGATACTTCTTGACTATTGATTGTAAAATGTTCTTGCATAGCAATATCAAAATATATTTGATATGGTGCACAGTGAGTTAATATATAATCTACTTTATTCCCATGAGCCTTAAGATTCAATAGTCCAGTTTTCATATCGTCATCTGTTATATCTTCTTGAGACCACCAAGAAATCAATGGCCTTCGCCATGGTTTATCAATGCTATAAGCTCCACCCATTGTAAAGAAAGTCTTATTTTCTATTGTAAAGACTTGACCACGGTGTAGCCATAGACAATTTTCTGATAAAACGCTTACCTTGCCGCCGTTCCAATCTTTTGTTGGGAACTTGTTTAAATGAACAAAATTCTCGTGATTTCCATCGACGAATAAAGTAGTCCAAGGATACTTTTCATCGAAGTATTCTTTTATTCTGTTTTCTTCCCACGGATAATCTATATGAGTATCTGCTCCAAAAATCATACCAAAGTCGCCTAGTATTATAACATAGTCTTCTCTCGATAGATTTTTGCCAGCATAAACAAAGAACTCATCTAATTTAGGTAAGTCTATTTCTCCGTGCAAATCTCCTGTTAAATATATCATTTTTTATTTTTCCTCTCCTGTATCCTGTCAATGTAAGATTTGACATATTCTTGCCAACACATTTGACAAGATAGCCCATTGCATTTATCTGAAGACGATAAGCCAGGTGGGCATAGTTGAGTTCCTCTTATTTCCGTTGATTCTTTAATTGATATTCCGCGTTTTAAATCTTTTAATATTAATAACAATGCGGAATATGACTCAAGTTGTTTTGGCCCTCGAGATAATAAATCTTCAATATCGTAAACCATATTGCATGTTGCATGAATAGCATCATTTAATAAGGTTTCGTCTTCTTTCAATGTCATTATTGCCATATTATAGATCCTCCGGTTCGTCATATTCTTTAACAGCTATAGGGCTATTATTTAGCATTCTAGCTATTTTATTAATATGATTTCTCCAACATATTTGACAGGATGTATTTGAGCAATCATATGACGCATCATCTTGACTTGTGATTGTTACATTTGTAGGTTTATTTTCAATTTCTTCTTCTAACTGAATAAAAGTATTTAAAACTTCTAAGTCTGGACATCCAGCAGCAATCAATTCATTTAATGACTGTTCGCTAACTTCTCCAGACTCGGTATAATTTTCAAGAATTTTTAAAATCTTCTGATGAAGATCGACTTCTTTTCTCATCGTTTTCATTGAAGTTAATATATTCATATCACAAGCACATAAAAAACGATAATATTTTGCCAAATCCTCTGTAAATACTTGTTTTCTAATAGTTTTTTTCATTAAAAACTTCCTTATAATATTAAAAATATTTGCCTTACGTACTATATTATACTGCATTTTTTAATATTGGTCAAATAAAATTTTTCGATTGACTAAAAATGCTTTTTAGTTTATAATAGTAAGTGAGCAGAATACGCTTATAAATCAAGCGGGAGGATTATTAATTATATGACTAAATGGTATGAGACCGATTTATCTAAAGCCATTATGGCTAAAAAATATTTTCATGAAGGGGAAGATTTTAAAGCATTTATAGATAGAGTTGTAAGTATATTTAGCAAAGATTTACAACCAAAAATGCGTGAAGCATTAATGAATGGTGACTTTTTTCCTGGCGGACGTTCATTGTACGGAGCAGGTTCAAAAGGAAAATTTAACGCTAGTATGTCTAACTGTTATATTCTTCCATCTCCTAAAGATAATATAGAGGATATATATGATAAGAATGCCAAAATGGCGCGTATATTCTCTTATGGTGGAGGATGTGGAATTAATATTTCTAACCTTAGACCAAAAGATGCTAAGGTAAATAATGCAGCTAGAACTTCCTCTGGTGCAGTATCATTTTTAGAATTATTTAACACTACTGGGAATGTTATTGGAATTCATGGACGTCGTGCAGCTGAAATGGTTGGGTTAAACTGCGAACATCCAGATATAGAAGAATTCCTTAAGATAAAACAGACTAACCATAAATTAGAATTCATGAATATTTCTATATTATTTACGAAAGAATTTATGGAAGCTGTAAAAAATAAGCAGATGTTTACTCTGCATTTCGATGTAAAAGAAACTGGGGAAAGAATTGAGCGCCAAATAGATGCCGCTAAATTTTTTCACGAGTTTGCATTAACACAATGGGATTGGGGTGATCCCGGTTCTATATTTATAGATAGAGTAAGAAATCATAATTTACTGTCTGGATATCCAGAATATAAAATAGAAATTTCTAATCCATGCGCAGAATATTTTGGTAATGCATATAACTCTTGTAATCTTGGAAGTATTAATTTATACAATTTTGTAGAAAATAAATTTACTCCAACTGCATATGTAAACTGGAATAAACTATCTGCAGCGGTTGATACGGCAGTTAGAGCTTTAGATGAAATACTAGATTATGGTTACGAAATGCAACCATTAGACGAGAATAGAGAATGCATTAAAAATTGGAGAGCAATAGGCTTAGGAATAATGGGTCTTGCTGATATGTTCGTAGCATTAGGCTTACGTTACGGATCTGAAGACTCAATTAAAATGGCAGAATCTATTTTGCATTGCATACTAGAGGAAGCATTAAAGACTAGCTGTAAGCTTGCAGAAGAGAAGGGACCATTTGAAAAGTTTGATTGGGAAAAGACTAAAAAATCTCCATTATTAAAAGATTTTCCACATTTATGGGAAAGCATTGAAAAGTATGGTTTAAGAAATGGATCGCTGTTGTCTATAGCTCCTACTGGAACCTTATCTCTACTAGCTGGAGGATTTTCTGGTGGCGTAGAGCCTATCTATAAGATAGCCATGACCAGAACAACGCACAGCATGGAAGCTGAAAAGAAATCATTTACAGTATTTGCTAGAAGCGTAAAAGATTTAATGGACCATGACAATGTTTCTCCAGATATTTCTACTGAAGCTTTAATAAAAAAATATCCGTTCTTGATTGAATCGCACGACATTAATCCGATTGATAGAGTAAAACTACAATCAGCTATTCAGAAATATGTTGACAATGCAATTTCTTCTACTGTGAACTTAAAAGAGTCTGCTACTCCTGAGCTTATAGAAGAAATATATATGATGGCATTTGAAAATGGATGTAAAGGCATTACAGTATTTAGAGATAATTGTAAGCGTGGATCTATTTTAGATGTGGTTCCTCAAAAAACAGAAATAGAATTAGATTCCGTAGAAGTTCCAAAGAGACATAGAGTACAAAAAGTGAATGGATCTACGTATGTTGAATCATCTGCGTGCATAAAGAGCATGTATGTTACAGTAAATCATTCAAGTGATAATAAAATCTTTGAAATATTTACGAATGCTTCTGGTGGATGTCAAGCAAATGTTAATACTATAACTAGATTGATATCGTTATTGTTACGTTCTGGCGTTAAAGTAAATGCTATAATCAATGAACTTCGCGAAGCTAGATGTCAAGGATGTCAAGAGCTACGCAAGCAAGGTAAAAAAGTTTCATTAAGCTGTGGTAATGCAATAGCAGATGCTTTGCAAAAAGCCTATAAAGAACTTAATTTAATGCCAGTAAAAGAAGAATCTAAACCAATAGAAGTAAAAAAAGAGCAGGTTAAAGTAGTAAAAACAAACTTACTTGTATGTCCAGAATGCGGAGAACAATTAAAATCTGAAGGACGATGCTTCTCATGTCCTAACTGCGGATTTTCTAAATGTGAATAAATATGAATAAAAACAAGATTAAAGATTCAGTTAACGTTTTAGGTACAGATTATTTAATTAGTTATTCAACTCAGGATAAAGATCCAGAGCTTAAGAATTTATCAGGATATTGTATAACTTCTCAAAAAAAGATAGTTGTAGAAGAGAAGAAAGGAGATCCGTATACTGAGAAATGGGTATTAAGGCATGAAATTATTCATGCTTTTCTCCATGAATCAGGATTAGAAAAGGAAGTTCAATGGGCTGATTCTGAAGAGACGATAGTAGATTGGATAGCATTACAATTTCCTAAAATGTTAAAAGCATTTGAAGAAACGAAAGCATTATAAATTAAAAGACCCTCTTTCGAGGGTCTTATTTTTTTATTAGAAAGGATTTTTAATGTCTTTTTCGAAGCGGCGTTTCATAACTATTCCAATGATCATGTATACAGCTATATCTTTTAGTGATTCATCAATGTTTTTCGCGTAGATATTATGACTAAATACCTTAGCAACATGTTTCATCACATAATCTTTCATTGCTTCATATCTACCGGGATAAGAAGCGTCTCCATGCCTTAAAATTCCACCGATGGTGAAATTCAACATAGGATCGTTTTCATTGTTATAGCTGTCATTCTTCTCAAGGAATAATGTTTTAATTTCGTCAATAACTGCTAGTATCTCTTTTTCATAAGATTCCATTGCATTTTCTTTTTCGTCCATCTATATACCTCTTAATATAATACGCAAACTATTCTAGCTTCTGGCTCTTCAAACCAAAGGCTATTATAATCTTTATACTCATATATTAATTCTCTAGATTTATTGAGAATTTTTTTGAAGTGATAACTCCAATCCATTGGATCATCCCATTCGTAATATGAATAGCATGAATTTCTTATTTCTACTGGTAATTTGGCAAACTTTTCTGGATCTACATCGCATTCGTATAAATCGTCACGTTCGCCGTGTTCGAATTCATATATCCTGTCTTTATGATAGAATCCATGATATTGTTTTTCTTTGTCGCTTGCAAGATTTTCTATGCTTGACATAGGAGTTGCAACAACGCATCCATTATAATATTCTTGGACTCTATCATCAGGATCTTTTCTTAATGGATGATCTATTAAAACTTCTTCAGATAGATCATCTGGAGTATTTCTGCCAATTTCCTGTAGTTTATAATACGTGCTTTCAAAATATGACCTGGAATGACTTTCATATGTTGGAATCATTCTCCATATGTCTTTTATTTTTAAGCTTTGGTTTACACATTTCCATTTTCCGTGTAGTTTTATTTCTGTGTAAACATAATAACTGTTTCCCATTTTATCCCTTACATATTCTTGTTATTTCTTTTAGATCGTCGAAGAATGTAAACATTTCATCTGTGATTTTATCTGTATCGTTTATCCAATCTTCTGTACTAAAAGCATATGTAGTTTTAAAGTTTGGTTTTTCTTCTTCCCATTTTGTTGCGATAATGTTTCCATCGCTAGTAGCCTTAAATTCATATTCCTTGACTATATTATCTTTTGTTGTTCCAATAAATAATATATAAGCAAGTTCTTTTGGAAGCGGATTTATATGAGCAATCACTTCTTGATTTGCGTGCGAAGCTATAATGATACTTAATAAAATTAAGAAAACATATAGACTAACACATGAAGGCTTATTTTTACTTCCAGTTAAATCTATGATTAATTCTTCTATTTGATGTGCACATTTTGCTGGAGCTAATTCTTCTTCGTTTAAAACTACGATGTGTGGTTCAGATGATGAATCTGGTCCTTCGATGATTATCGATTTATCATCGCAGGTTAAAATTATTTTTGCATTTGTATCTGGAACTAACACTTCTGCTTTTAAATCATTTACATGATTAACAAGATATTGCATTTTTAATATCTGAGTTATTTCTTTAAAAGCTCCATTTGCAACATGTCTAGGAATTTTAATTAAATTGTCTAGATCTTCGTTATGCATTTCCTGTTGATCCAATGCCACCAGTTCTTTCCTGCTGAACATTGTCTCCATCTACTGTGAAATACGGCAAGAATATTCCTTGGCAAACTCTCATTGTTGGTTTATCAAAATGTAAGTATTTGCCATTTGGAATATCTAGTGCAACCATGATATGTCCTTCATTGTCGGGATTATTATAATAATCCGCATCGATGATTCCAGTCTGGTTTGATAGCTTGATACCTTGTTTAATTCCCATTGAGCTACGAATAAACAACATTAATACTACATTTGTCATCATAGCATTTGTTGGAATTTTAGCTTTTATGCCAGTAGGAAATACGTAAGTTTCTTTTCCATCAGGAATGAAGAATGTTTCTCCATACAATTCTCTTACTTTTTGCCAGGCATCTTCCATTGTCATCCCCTTGTTTATCATTAAATCGTAAACTTTTGGATGGATAATGGATATGTCATATCCTGCACTAAATTTTGTTCCGCGTTTTGGTAAATCAATCTGTTCTTTAATAGTGCTTAACTGTTCAAATTTAATACCTGATATCATTTTTTCTCCTTGTGAAAACGTCTTCTTTTAAATGAATGTTTTGAAATGTTATAAGGAAATTCTCTAGTTTCCTTAAGCTTTTGCAGTGTAGATTCTACAAGTTTTCTTGTTTGTTTGCCAAGATTAATTCTATCTTTGTTAGCATTGTAGAAATCCACAGGGCTGTTTTTATTATACACACCCATAGCTTCCCAATCTAACAGCATTTCAGCGATGGACAATCTATCCATTTCTTTAGCTTTGCCATTTTTTACCCAATATTCCCAATGATGCGGATTGTTGGAATAATGATGTTTCCAAGCTTCAGAAAATCCTGTATCAGAAGATTGCTCATCTGCCTTTGGAAAGAATTTTTTCCTATATGGCAAGAATTCAGCGCTGTCATATTTAGAAATATCATGATTGCTGATGTTATTCATTAATTTAAAATATGCAAAATTAACTAATGAAAGACATAAACAAATCATTTTTCCATGCTTTCTGAAAGCATTATTGATATTTATTCTATGAGTATTTATGTATTTTAAATATGTCTCATCTTCTGGACATGTTATATCTACTTTTGATACTTCTTTCATAAAGCTTTTCCTCCTTTTTAGATTTTTCTAACGGTATTATATCAGATATTTTTGAATAAGTCTAGTACTTTTTTGAAGTTGTTGTATTTACTGTTGTAATTGGTGGGATATCAAAGTTATTATTTGAATAAAAACTATTTCTAGTGGTCATTAAATCTTCATAATCTCTTCCAGTTTTAAAGTTATAGTACTGAATCAGACAGTCGACATCTCTTTTGACAGAATGCAATCTTCCTTCAAGTACATTAATCTTTCCATCTGCGACCCTTAAAGCTGCATTTATATTATTTGCACTATTGCCTTGGTTTGATATAATATCGCCTATTAGCAGCTTATTTTCCATTATCTTACTTTCTAATTCTGCAAGTTTCATGTCAAGTTCGGCTACTTCATTGTATGATTTTATTATAAAATCACATTTTTCATTTACCTCTTTTAATAGATTTTCAGTAGCAGCTTTAAATTCTTTTAATTCTTCAACAGTTACTGGAACTCTATCGATTATGTGTAGCTTGCTCATATTTGATCACCAAACAAAGAATCATTTTCTTCGCATATGTTGCGAAGTTTTTGGTTGTTATACTCAACCATTGGCTTTAATGCATTTACTGTACTTTGCAAATCTGCAATAACATTCATTAAATAACTACAGTTTTGTTCTACAGTATATAGTCTGTTTTCAAAACTGTTTATATCTTTATCATAATTGTTTGCTCTTTTTATTTTTTCATCAAACTCTACAAATAATGAATCTATCTGCCAAGATAAAGTATCTGCAACTTTTTGAATATCTTTTGAATATTCTTCTATTTCTGCTCTGGTAGCTGGTACTCTTCCTAGTGCTTGATGTAATCTTTCTTGTCTATTCAAGATGACACCTCTTCATTGGCAAGAATTTTATCCAATGAAAATCTTTTCTTTTTAATAATTTCTTCTTCTTCTTGTATTTCAACTTCCTGATTCTTTAATGGTATATAATCTATAACTTTTCTGTCAATATATTTTAAATAATCATGTATGTCCTTAAAATCCATGCATAATGCTCTTTCAGAAGCATTAGTTGACCAAGAATATTGCTTATTATATATGCAAGATATTTTTCCAAAAAAATAAAAATAAGAATTACGCCAACATGCCATGTCGCCCATTCTTACTTTCGGAACTTTATCTTTGCTCATCGCAAATGATATAATATCTTTTTTGTCATGAGGCAATAATAACAATTTTCTTTCATTCACAAGTATTTTAATTTGTTTGTGCATGTATGTTGTGTCAATATCCAGGAATGGATCGTATGGACCACTATACTTTTCGTCTGGCCATATAACATAAAATTTATGCATTTGATTATATGACATTATTCCATTTTCAGCTAAATATGGCTTTCCAAGTAATGTTCCATACATTTCGTCGTGTGTTCCATATATTCCATTCTCAATGCATTTAGATATTTTTATTCTATCGCCTATGCGTATAATGCTCATTTATTTTACCTTAATATATCTATCAATCTTCTTTTTTTATGTCTATCATATGATATTGGTAGCACAAGCATATTATTGATAGATATAACTTCTCTCTTGATGTCTTTATTTGAATAATACACGTCAACGTCGAATTCTGTAGTATTGATAGTTTTAAATACATGTGCTCTATTAAAGCCAGATATATAGTTTCTCAACGTTGTGTGTTCTCTTATAACTTTTCCATAGTAAAAAGAATTATAAGATTTTCTCCATAATACACTGTCTCCAGCTACTGGAGGTTTTTGTTTTATTTCACTATTAAATGGTTTTACTAGAACTATATCATCAGCAGTAACTGTTACATTAGTTCTGTCTCCATATTTGGAACTGGTTGGGTCTATAAAGACAGTATAATTATAAGGTTCGAAACAATCGAATGGAGGATTTCTAGACTCAACTAATCCGACTATAAGTCCGAATTCTTTTTTACTTCTAATATAGACCCAATCAAACTGTCTAAAATTTTTCATGCTTTATATATAAATTTCATCTACTACTGTTACTATTTCATCTTTTGTTTTTAACAACACACAATCATTCATAGTTGCTGGAATATTTGGATCCCAATAGAATTCTTTCAAAGTCATATAACTTATCTCTTGAATAAAACATCTTTGTTCGATCGTTCCATCTTGAGGAAGAACGGGTTTAGTATCAAAAAAGAATTTATCTATTTTTAATATCTTTTTCTTCGGAATAAAAAATACATAATCTCCTATTTCTGGAACAAGATCATATGTATTTCCAATTATGGTGCAATTTTCATCTTCCCATAATTCTTGATGAAATTTATTAAATCCAAATTCAGGATTTTTATAGGTTACAGTTATAAGATTTCCTTGGATTGGAGGAATTCTATTTATTGTATATCCAAGATATATTCCAATTTCGCCAGTTCTATATTTTATTATATCTCCACTTTTATACTTTTTCATTATTCCTTATGAAATTAAACATCTCATCGATATTTTTATTTCCTATTGGATATCTCTTTTCTGACATGGAATCTCTGGCAAATTCTCCTTTTACAAGATCAATGTAAAATGTGTAATTGCCATCATTTCCCATATAGAATTCATCCCATTCTTCTTGTGATAAAATTCCAGATTCTTTGAGTTTTAATTGTTCAAGCGCTAAATTATCAAAAGAAACAACTTCAAACTTAGAAATAATTTCCTTTAGATTATTGGTTAGCCACCACATATTCTCTTGAATAATCGGATCTTTATTTTCCTTATATTCTATTCCTCGTCCTCTGTTTTTGTATCCAAGAATCAGGATTTTGAATCCTCGATTGAAGAATTCCATATACTCTTGCTGAGTAGTTATCCCAGCAATTGTGTGTATAACTGCATTAGGAAATGTTTTCTTAACCTGATTAAAGAAATCTCTATGAAATACATTTCTTAGAGAAATTCCTAAACCATGGATCAGCTTTTGTTCTGACCATGCGGCTAACTTATAAAAATGTTTCTCACAGTGTTTTTGATTTACTGTCATATTTACAATGATAGATTTACTTTTCATTAGCCGTAGAAAATCTTCAAGTTCTGGATGACTTAAATCATTTCCGTTGATTGCCATTTCTGTATATGGATGTAATGAATTCCATATGCCGAAATTCTTTAAATCTCCATGTTTACCTAATGTTGTACAATTTTCATAGCAAAAAGGACATTTTCCATCACATTTATCAGTGATCTTTACGTCGCAGCTTTCAGCAAATGCAGGAACAAAATCTGCATTGTCATCTGGCTGGATCCTAACTTTTGTTCCATCATCCCAGATTTCAACAAAGTAGTTTCCATTTTTGTATCGACCTAATACTTTATTGCTTCCGCGACTAATAATCTGATGCATATAATATCATCCTTTCTTACTATTTCCAATAATCTTGAATATCTACTTCTACAACTAGGTCCTGTAATTTTTCAATACTAAGATTTTTACACCAGGGATCATTTCCACGTGTTAATGCATTATATAAATCTTTTAGCCAATCAGTTAATGTTGTACCTACTGGATTAAATTCCGGTGGCCAACAAAAATACATATTCTGACCCACCTGTCCTACGTACGTATAATCTGAATGCTCACATATTCCTTCATCGAGGATACCATCAATTCCTACCATTTCCAAAGCTGGTTCGAAAACTTTTTCGTTCCAAGGAATTTCTTTAACATGAATTGCTTTCATAATCTTTTTCCCCTACTTTTGATTATTTTTTAATAAATCTAAAATTTGTTTTTATTTCAATAAAAAACAAAAAGAGAGAAATGCTACTAATGATCCGAACAATAATTTAATAGAACTCATATCGGCAATTTAATATGAATCAAATCTCCTTACCTGTATTTCTTCATTTATTTTGCCCATAACATCATTTGTCAGATATTCTTCGCTTTCGTCAGAATTAAATAAATTTTCATTTTCGCTTGGCTTATAGAAGTATTTTTCTGCTAATTTTTCTATTTCGTAGCAGAAGTCATCGCATTTTGACACTATGTCTTCGTCATCGCCAAATGCTGACCATGCTTCTAAAACAACATCTTGAACAAATTCTGTTGCAATATTAAATTGTTTTTTTCTTTTTTCTCTCAGCTTTTCTCTTCTTTTAAAATCAGCATATATTTCATCGACAGTATTAAACATCTTTTCTTTCCATAAAATATAGTGGTACACCTTCACATATGATACAATTTAATACATCATAATATTCTAGCATTAAATCATGACACATCCCAGTGTATCCACAAAAATATTTGAAGTCGTTATGAAGTTGTTTAAATACATCTTCGCTTCTAGCTTCATATCCGATACATAGATCTGATACTGCACAAGTTGTTTCTGGATCTTCGACTGAAAAACTTAATGGATAATGTGCTTGAAATAATGTTATACCATCTCCATGAGGAGATAAATCAATACATCTTTGTGTATGATCTATTCCTATGTATTTAATTTCATATTTCTGGAAAATCTTGGCCTGAAATGCTATAGCACATCCTATGTCGCATATTGTTAATATATTATGCTGCTTACATAAATTAGCCATTGCATCATATCTTACGTCAGATCCATTTCTGAATTCATCAAAACAATAATTCCAGAAATAATCATTTTTTAAGATATTAACTCCGTTATGTTTCTCATATATATCATTTGGATTAGTACTTTCTGTCATTTTCATTGACAGTTTACTTGACCTAATACACTCATCTTTAAATAATGAGCTTATTTCTCTTTTATCCATTTTCATCATTCTCCATAAAACTTACTAGTGCGCCAGCTCTAATACAGATGCTGTTTTTATATATTATTTTTAAAAAATATGTTGGAAGATTATTTTTAATTATAACTTCATAATGAAATACATACTTATCATCATTATTTTTATGACAGTATAATTCTGTGAATACATGATCTTTATCTTCTATTTTAAAGAAATTGTTGCTATTCTTTTTGAGGTATTCATCTGCTGCTTGATCTGCGCATGCTTTAAAATCAGTTACACATTTTTTCGCGCCGATTGGCATATTTAATACCATTTTTCCAGACACATTATAATTTTGTTTCAATTTTGCTAGTGCAGCATATGCAGCTGAATCAGCTATATTTTGATAATGTGCTTTGGTTGAATAGAATGATCCTATATCTACAGCAAATCCTGTCATTGTAAATATCAATGGAAGCAGTAACGCAAATAAAGTTAATATCGCTCCTTTTTCATTAAGACGTGAATACAATACTCCCATCATTTTCTTCTCTAAGTGCTTCATATACTTCTACAGCCTCTTTTAACGTATCGTAACCGTCTTGGTTTCCCATTACAATACCTTGTGGTTTTTCCCAATGTTTATGTAATCCGCCAAGTGCAATACGATTTTCAACGTCGAGCTGATTGACCCATACATAACTTTTTATAACATAATATTTATGAGTTTTTTCTGAATAAAAATACTGAAGTACTAATTCTAGGCTATAATTCTTTTTCTGAACGAAACTGTTTATAGTAAACATATCCATAGAAAGTTCTTCAGTTACCCAGTATAGTCCAACATCTCCTCTGTAGATTCCATTTCCGTTTTCTGTTTCTCTATAATTTTTTCCCATACCGTTAAGGTATGACCATTGCGTTGCTCCAACTTCGTTTTTTAATTCTTTTATTTTTTCTATTTGAGAATCTTCATTATCGTCTACCCATCCAGATCTAATCATGCCACGGATAACATCTCGTTTGTCGTTAGTATTTCCTTCGTGATATTGGCGATGGCTTTGAATAGATATGATATCAAGTATGGATGCTGTAACATCATAATCTCTTCTATGATCAATTCTCATTAACTCTTGTTCCGTTGGTTCAATCGCATTATATACTGCAGTCGTAATGACGCTATCATTCGCGTATAATCCGATTGCAGCAACGAATGCTAGAATAATAGCATATTCTACAATCGCTTGTCCTTTTTCAAATAAATATGAAAATCTTTCAGATATTGTTTTGTGTCTAAAAATGTTTTGATCGTTTTTTTCTGATATCACCACAACATCTTTTCTATTAACAGTATGTGGACTAGTTTTATATAAATATGTTTCTTTTTTTGTTGGAATTAATACAAGTTTTTGATCGTCAATATTATCTGCTAAAATATTTTCCATATGAACAACTTCTGCCATGCAGTGAGACATTTTCCAATATACGAGTGATCCTTTATTGATTTTTGTATTGTTTATGTTTTCATTTTGTATTATAAGATGAGATTCATTGGACCAATATAAACGTCTTTGTTCTGAAATATTAAGCGTGGAAGCCCACGGATATTCTTTGAATAAATATACAAGCCAGAAGTTATTAGTACTTCCTTTGCGTTTGTCTATAACAACGCCTTTTGCATTCCTGTATTTAATTAATACAGTTTGTCCTACTTTTATTTCTGTCATGATATTCATCCTAATAAATCAGTGATCTTTCTTTTTGGTCTTTTTACTAAACATCTTTTACTTTTTTCAATTAGTATAATATCTTTTGCTTCGGATTCGATATTTAATTTATAATTGCGTTTTGGATATGTTATAGTTATACCAAACTTTTTATTTTTAGTTTTTCTGTTCATCAATACACTATTAATTATACCAAACATTCTCTCTTTTTGCAAGAATACAAGATCTCCAATGTTGAAAGAAATATCGCTTTTCCTTTTAGATATAAGTTTTAAATTTTTGGCTAAACAATAATAGCCTCTAGAATCAATAATTAAATCATCGCAATAATGTGTATATCTTGACCATTCTTTATCAAACATAACGCAATAAGCATTGTTATAGTTTGGCACTTTTTCTATAACAATTCCAATTGCCTCATTGTCTCCAAAATCACTAAAACTTACAATATCACCAGGATGAAAATGTTGCGGATTAAAATATTGCATATTATTTTACCATAATAAAAGAGGCTACTTTTCTGTAGCCTCTTCGTCACTTTCTTTTATAAAATCAAAATTACTTTTTCTTTTAAAAGTCTGTGCTGCTTCTCTTTTGGATATATATATTGTAGATATTTCTTTACGAAATTCTTCCATTGTCTCATTTATTTTCTTTATGAAAGTTTCATTTGATAATGTTTTTGATAGATCTTGAGAATTTATTTTTTTATAATCATTTAAGCTACTGTTTACAGCACTTATTTGATTATGTGCACGCCATAATTCATCTTCCATTGATTTTATTTTTGCATCTGAATTCCCCAATGCCGTTAAAAGTTCAATTCTTACTTGATCCATTTCTTCTCTAACGCTTTTAAGTTTATCAAGATCAAATTTATAGCTTATGATTTTCATTAGCATTGCAGAAAATAATGTCAAACTTAATATTAAGACAATAATTGCAGAATTAACTATAATTATATTATTGATTCTACTTGCAATTAGTATAATATAATACAATATAAATATAATTAAAACACCCAATAAAATCATGAAGAATTTTGATTTATTTTTCATTATCTTTTGCTTTCAATAAATCTTCTACATAGTTCCTATCTAATGTAAAAATAGGAATGTTTGTATCAATTGCCCACTTAAGTCTTTTACTGTCCGATGGTTTTCTTTTTACACATCCTCCATGCTTTAATAATGCTGGTAACTCATGCCAATCAACATTTTCTTGATCAATAACCATTTTAATTATTTCGTCACAATTTTTTTTATGCATCTCTTTTTGACTGAAATAATAATGACCTAACATCTCGATACTATTTCTGATAGCATCTTGCTGTCTCCAAATAAAATAATTACAAACTTCAGATTCTGGAATGTTAAAAGCACGTGCATCAAATATTGCTTTTCCAATTTTGTCTACATGATTTTTATGGATAGTATCAAAATTAGAGCTCAAAATTTGTTCGCTTTTTACAGGACTATTTTCTGCTTCTAATGCGACTCTTTCACTGAATCGCATATTAAAAGCCATAGTTGCAATACTTGCAGATACTGAGCAAATTTTTTGCAGATTATTATCAAACCATGCTTCAGATTCCAATCTGTCATAGTCTGTCAATAACAATGAAATTTCATCGGACTGTACATATGCAAGTTTACATCCCATTACTTCGTCACATAAATATCTTGCAGTATCAAGCATGGTATTAATCAATAAATGATCCCACGGCTTGTTAAATCCTCTTGTATAAGTATGAAACGATTTGCCATCAATTCTAATTATAACAGGGGTTCTTCTTGTTAATGAAAACCGATAACGATTTTCATAATTAGATTTCATTCTATTTCCAAGTAAATCTTTTTCAGACATAATTATTCTCTCTTTGGTTTTTCATATTTTGTTTTTACTAATGATTCAGCTAATGTTTCTATGGCTCTATGCCACATTTCATGTTCTATTGTATTTTCTTCTGGCTCAAAATAACAGAATTTAAGATGAAGTAATTCATGAACTAATGTCTTTTCCATATTCTGTAAAAATTTCGTATCGGTTGGATAGTCGCAATTATCTAATATTTTAATTGTAGATCTTGCACATTCACGTTGAAAAATATTTTCGCCCATGTTTCCTTCTTCATAGAATTCAGATTCCCTGTAGATTCCAACGGTAATGTTCCATTCCTGTAGTCTTAATCTGTCGGTCCATTCTGCTAATAATATATTTAATTTTTCATTCGTTACTACGCATTCATCTAACATTTATATATTCACCTTGTATATGTAAATTTTCCGTCAATACCTTCAAATATAGCTGTTATACTATGAGGAAGTAATGTTCCCTTTTCGTATTTACATTCTGTAATCTCAAATGGCCATTTATGACTATCTTCGCAATTTTTGCAATCTTCTTCGGTATTGAAAATTTTTCCGCATGTTTCACATACGTAACGAGTTACTACTTTCATGTTTAATCTCTCTTCTCATCTCACTAGCTTTTTCATTCCAGTCTAATGTTGCTCCTTCGAAGCTATTGCCTTTTAAAAGTACTCTTTGACACATACATTGTCCAAAAAATTGTCCATTACCATCCATGTATATTTTGGTTGGTATTGCGCAATATGGACATACGTCTGGAACAGCTGGTTTATCATCAATTTTCTTATCGAAAAATGCAACGATTTCTTCAACACTAATTGGTGTAAAGTTGTTTGCATCTACTCCTACGTCATAGCGTTTTATACCTCTGTAGCGTTGTTCTTCGTTATAAGATGCAGGATTGTGCTGATGACCGTGTAAATGATAAGATATGCCTCTTTCCATTCCGTCCCAACTCAGAATCGGAAAATGACATAGAATAAATTTTTTATGGTCCACTCTTAATTTAAAGTAATCTTTAATCCATCCAAAGTGATTATCATTATCTTTGAATGGATCATGATTTCCTCTAATTAAATATATGTGACCATGCAATCGTTCTAAGCATTTTATATTGTGCTCTGTATTATACATGAAAACGTCACCAAGGATGTAACATGTGTCTTTTGCACGTACGGTTTTATTCCATCTTTCAATTATTGTTTCGTCCATTTCTTCTGTTGATTTAAATGGACGATTGCAATATTTAATGATGTTATTATGACCAAAGTGCAGATCAGAGGTAAAATAAATCATTTTATATCTCCTTTTTTATCACAAATGATTTCATATATAACATCATCGTGGTACAACCCTTCTCTGTCTTTGATAGCGTCTGTTAAAGTAAAAATTTTACCGTTATGTTTTTTCGTAAAATTTTTATAATGACATTCAACAGGATTGCCACCTATCATTCTGAATTCAATTCTGTGAACTTTATATTTATTTATAATTTTTTCAAGTTCGCGCCTTACGTCTATACCAATTATTCCTTGAGGAATATTTGTTAGATTAATTAATCCAAATGCGTGAGCACAAGAATTATACCAGTTAATTCTATATCTAAAATATCCTATTAATTCTTTTTTAGAATTTAGAATCGCATATTGGAATAATTCTCCAAACTGATCTTCTTCTTCTACATAAATTTTATTCTGACCAAGACCATCTCCATAGTAGAAGGCTTGATCAGAATAACATAATTCTTTGCTTTTGTTTTCTATTTCAGTTTTATATAGAATTGCAGGTACTAACATACTGTTTATCCTAATGTACAATTCTCAAAATTTTCATTCAAACACATTCCAGATTCAAACAATTTTTCAGATATTCCGTATTCGTCTCCGTCGATTAATACGACATATTTTGGATTTTCTAAAAACTGCTTTAACGTGATTCCATGTTCAATTAAAAAGTTATCTAATAATCCAGCTGATTGGTGATCGACATCTCCATAATATGGTTCATTTACAATACACCAATCTATGTCATATATGCGCTCATAAGAGTCATCATTTTTTTCTCTATACCAATCTTTTTTGTTGTCGTCCCAAAACACTTGGAAATCATATAATATATGATCTTCTGGAATTTGTCCGTTTTCACCTTTTACGAGATCCGTAGTAAAAAAGAACCTTTCTCTTTCATCGATAGGTTCTTTAAGTTCTGCATGGCAGAAATATTTTACATATTCATTTATCTCATCAAATTTTTCTTTTGTTGCATAGCTTGCGATAGCATATCTTACTTTATCCATAAAAGTATTTAAGATTTTAAATGGACTTCTTCCGAAATGCATGTTTTCTTGATATCCTAAAGATATTTTACCATCATGAGCATAATGTCTGAAGTAGTCTTTTTCTTTAATATTTTCTGGTTTTACTATTACTATGCTATGCATACTTGAACTGTTTGTTTCAAACAGTCCTCTTCTAATTTTATATTTCATGATTATCCTTCATGTAGTTCAACTATAAGATCATCATTAAATAAAAATTCTTGTAGAGAAAGCTTACTAAATAAGAATTCTTTAAGTAAGTCTTCTCCTTCGCTGTCATATGGCAGATGCCCATCATACCAGTTATTATCATCTATTAAATTTTTGCTGAATCTTAATTTTATATTTAATTCTGCAAGAAATTCAATGAATCTCATAGTATAAATATAATTTCCAGATGATTGTGTTATGATTTCCCATAGATAGTTTGCTTTATTTTGCCATCCTTTTACTGTGTCTCCACAATAATCGAAATCAGCAATATCTATTGTTATCATATCTGGTATATTATACTTCTCTTCAGATGAAGCATATGTAACTGTATGGGCTGAACTACTATTGGTTTCAAATAAATTTTTTCTAATTTTAACTTTCATTTTCTTTAACTATACTCATAAGTTTGTTCTTATTTTTTCGTTTTGTATTGATTGGCGGCTTTTCTTTGTTAAGATCTCCGATTAAAATATCGTTTCTAGATATATTCAATTCTGATTCTAACAAATCTATTGCGTAATCAGATCCGAATATTCTTGTCATCAAAATTCTAAAGGCCATGATAGACAATGTTTTATCGCGATAATTTGATAATTTACCTAATACTTTTATGTATCCAAAGTCTGTATATGAAAAATCTAATGTATTTTCTTTTTCATATTCTTTACTTTTGATACTTACTTTATATATTTTTTCATCTTCTAAATATTCGCGATTAACTATTTCTATAGCATATTTGTCAAAGCAACCTTTGTGTATCTTTAATAGATCTTCATCAGACAATCTTTGAACAAATTTAGTTTGCATGATCATTCTTCGTCATTACGAACATAAATTGCAATTGGAACAATATCTCCATCCCAATTCATTTCTTCTGGAGTTTCTGCTCCTACGAATTCTAGTAAATCTTTTTGAACATCTTCTTTTAAGTCATTAAAATAAATTTCAAATTCTTCTCCCATGGCATATTAATTCCATTTATCAAAAACGATATTGGAATTATCCTCCTTGAATTTTTTCCTTAATTCTTGTATTCTTGGATAATCTCCATTGTCATTATATATTAAGACCATAGAGTTATTTCCAAACAGAAAGCTTAATAAGGTATTCTCGTTTTCGTCTTCAAAAAGATATTCTATTAATTCTTCTAGATCTGGATGATCAATGTAGTAATCATCATCTGAAGAATAAGATTCAAATTCTGCTTTTACGTGGTGTCTCTCGAGAATTTCTTTTAGCTTATTTATTTCGTCAGTTCTATTCAAACACACTAATGCAGTATATAGATAATCTCCGACATTGTTTTCATAGTCTGGTCCCCATCCATATTCTTTAAGTTCAAACCTATATGATTCTGGCAATGTATAAGCATCATTTTTTGAGATGCATATACTATGGACAGAGCTACTATTTGTTTCGAAGACATTGTTTCTTAATTGAATTTTCATATTTATGCCTCGTCATATTCTCCTGAAAGATCTTCATATCTTTCAAATTCGATTACTTTATACGTTTTATTGGCTTTATCAAGCTTAACTTTTATATCTGCTTCTAAAGCCTCTGGAGTTTCATATTCATCTTTCAGTGTGATATTAATTTCACATTTTTTTAAGAAATCTTTGGCTTTTTCACACATTTCTGGCAGAGTTTTTGTATAAAAGAAATCATGATTTTTATCAATATGCATTTCTCCATTGAATTCTTCTTCGAATGTATCAAATGTCCATCTGCGCATGCAGTTTAATTTTTTACCTACATTCTTTTCAACGGATTCATCAATCATTATTCGCTGCGGAGTATTTCCAGATTCATCTGAACCATAGCTTTGCTCCGATGGAGATATATAATTATTTATTTTTGATAATAAACTAGTATCTCCTATAATACTTTTAAGACCTTCAGACAAACTAGTCTTTGCTCGATTGATATTTTGTGCATTAAAATCGTTATCCTTCGATCCAATGTTTCCATCTGATCCAATAGATCCAGCTTCTTCAACGGAAGTTAAGCTTATTTTTCCAAGCTTAATTTTCTTTAATGCATCTTCAACTTTTGTTTTCTCTGTGGAGGTTAAATGAATGATTTTATCATCGTCACTATCTCCTCCGCCCAAAATACTACCAGAACCTCCACTAATATCGCCAATTGCTCCGCCTATTGAAGTTGATGCATTCTGCAATACTTCTTCTAATTTCTTTTCTATTCCAGAAACTTGTGATGCTAATGCATCTCTAACAAAGTTAGTATCTGCAAAAAACGTCTTAATATTGCTAATGCCACCAAGATTTTTAAATACATGGTGGCCCATTCTAACTTCTAAAACATTGTGAACAAACAAATTAGCTTCTCCTTTTGAGTAAGCTAATATTTTACTGAAATTATCTCCAGATACTACTCCTCCAGGAAGTTTAATTGCATATTTTTTTAATGTTTTTCCCATTATTAAGAACTCCTATTTTTGCGTTTTAATATTCTTATCATTTCTCTTGCTTTACGAATTTGTCTAAATCGATATTTTCCTTTTTGTATTCTTTTCATTGTTATATCATATTCTTCAGTATCTGCAAATATGCATTGTGTAAATACATGTTTTGCAGTTTCGTTTTCGTCTAGCACAAATTCTTTTTTATCTGGAAATTTGAGATTGCTACGTTCACATTCCCAACACATTAGATTTAATAAATCAGTGGCCATAAAAATGGCTTCTTCTTCATCTCTTCCATCTGTTGCTCCGCATATTGGACTATCGTTCCAATCTGGAAATTCTACCCAGTATCCGCCTTCTTTGCATGATCTGAAAACTGCTAAATATGAATGCTTTGACATTAGAACCTCTTTGGCTTTATAGCTTCTCTTGCACTTATTTCTGCAGCGAAGTATCTTCTCATTGATTTTATGATTGTATTATCTGATATAAATATCGGCATTTTGTCTCTTACTGCATCAAATAATGCATCATAATCTATTTCATCTTTATCAGAATTTTTAATTTCGTATTTTATAATTTCTATTATATCTTCGTCGTGATCTTTATTCAATATATCATTTAGACAATTAATATTTTTAACAAAGTCATTTAGAAGTTTTATTCTTTTTTCTATTGACCAATTATAAAATGAAATGTCTAGACAATCTTTGTCTATATTATTTTTATACCATGAATTAAATGTGCTTATAAAATTATAAGCTTCAGTTGGAACATGCCACCATGTTTCATGATTATCGGTAATAACCTTTGCATTATTCATCCATGGAACTAACTTTAATTTTTCGGCCAAAATAATAATATTGCAATTAAACCAATATGGATAATAGCTACAAATTTTAGATAAATTAGCAGAAGGTTCATATCCTGCTTTCTTCATGAACCTTCTGATTTTATTTTTTTCTGTTATTGGATTCAAAACTTTATTTCCAATGATATCTTTTTTATAAAAATTTTTAATCATTTTTTATAGTATAGCCTAATCTTGTTCTGCAATATTCTTCCATCTCTTCATTGGTGATATAAATTGGCATATATTTTCGAGAAGTTTGTAAAAAATTTCCAAATTCTTTTATCATATTTTTTCTATCTGGTAAAATATAATTCATCATAATCAATGGATCAGATTTTGGTCTTTTTGCCATTAAATCACTATAAGAATCTATACTTTTTGCAAATTCTTTTAATATATTTTTTCTAATTTTAATTGGCCAACGCCACCAACTGTCGTCAAAGATAGTCCAATCACTTCTGTGATGCCAATATTTTTTAAGAGATTCTGATTTAGCATCAGAATATTCTTTTACTCCAGAAACAGAATTTATGTTTGCTTCGCACCAATCGGATATGTGTGATACAATCTGAAATGCATCAGCTGGTTTAAAAAACCACCATTTTGTTCTATCCATTTGAACCATAGCAACATCAAAATCTGGAATAAGTTTCATTTTTGCAATCATGATTAATGCATCTGAAGATACCCTAAAGAAATTATTTTCAATGATATAAGTCAAATGATTTGATGATTTGTATCCAAGATCATCCATATATTTCTTAATTTTATTCCTTCTAGTAGAAGGTGTTAAATTAGCATTGCCAATAATATCTTTTTGATCAATTGTCCTTAACATTCTTGACTTCTTTCTGTTGTTGGCGAACAACTTTTAAGTTACCATGGATGCGGACATTACCTTTTTCTTTGATTTGTTCGTTGATATAGTATTTAGGATTTAATCGGAATCTGCTTTTAGCATCTTTTTCATTAACTCCAAATACATCTACTATTCCATGGTATTCAATTCTAAATGTTGGCATGTCCTTTTCAATCTCCCTATTCCAATCTGCAATGAACTGCAATAATGCACTTGGAATCCAAACATTTAAGTTTGTTTCTTTATCTTTGCCTACGCAAAGTTCTCCATTATTATTTGTAGTTTCTGTTTTTACATATCCACATTTGGGACATGTTAACGTTATTCTGCCTCTAAATAGGTCAAAACTTTCAAACATAGTTGTAAATTCAATGTTTTTAAGCTCAAGTTTATGACCACATTTAGGGCACGGTTCAATTCTACATTTAATTGCCATATTCTATTGCTCACATGATACACATACAAGGATGTCGTCAGAATCAGATTCTTCTATATCTTTTCTGAATGCATCTATGTATTCTTTATTTTTAAGCGTATATTTGCTTGTTGCTTCATAATTATATGGATCAAATGATTCTTTCCATTTGCCTTTTTTGTCTATATATGCAAATGGACATAATGTTCCATATGTAGATACAAAATTTTCTTTGTTTCTATAATTGAGAACTAGTTCTTCTTTGGTAAAATTTTTGCAGAACATTCTCTCAAATAATTTTCCGAATTTTGTATCTTTATCGTCATTTATATTTACTATTTGTTTTCCGTCTACAACGAAATCCCATATTTTTTCTGCTGTAGATGCTTCTTCTTCATAGAATAAGTCTACATCAGATTTTCTAAATGCAAACCATGACTTTCCTTCAGAATTTTTTAAGCCATCTTTAAAAAATCCACCAGGTTTCCATGTTGTCCACTTACCGTCAGGATTTGTATACTGGAATAATATTAACTGAGATCTAACATGATCACAAACTTTATTTATATCCATATCTAATGGATATGGTTCTTGTTTTAACTGATCAACCAATAATTGAATATATGATTCTTTAACTTCGAATACTTCACCTTTATTTATTATTGGAATGTCAGATGCGTTGTAATCTCTTACAAAATCGTCTAAACTTATAAAATAACATTTTGGAATAACTACTTTTTTATAAGTTTCTGGTAAGTAAAATACGCCAAAAGATTGATTAGATATACCTTTAGAAATTGACAATTCATTTTCCTTCAAGTCATAATTATATGTTTCGAAATATTTTGCCATTTCTTCTGCGGTAAATTGACGAAATCTTCTAACGCTATTTACGCCTACAAGTGTGCCAGTTGTTTTATTTTCTGCAACAACTATATTCATTGTATAATAAAATAAGAATACATTTGTTTTATCGCATAATCTTGTATACTTATCAACTCCAGTATATTCATACTTATGATATTTATACATAACATCATTTAAATATTCAGATATACAATTTGAATATATTTTTGGCACGATAACTATTAATTTAAATGTGTTCATTTTCTAGCTCTTCGTCGCTTACTTCTTCTAACCAATCGGCACACCACATGAACTTTCCTTCATCTTCGAATATGCTATATATTCCGCAAGAGTCCATTTGTGATGCTAATTCGAAAGGTATAATAGAGTCGACTACTGTTACTATTTTTCCACAGTATTCTTTCATTGCTGGAACAGGATTTACAAAAGTTTTGTGTGAATTAATATAGTCCCAGTCTTTTACTCTACGCAATGCTGCAACGCCTTCTAATAACTTTCTCTGTGTTGCCATTACTTTTCCTCTTCTAATTCAAAATTTTCCATTTCCTTAATAATTTCTTCTAGGGAATGGTTTTCATTTTTATATCTAATTAGATTGATAACTTCTACATTATCTTTTGTTTGAGAATTTAAATCAACCATTTTAGAGTATTCATCAATACCAGAATGAAATGTTTTCAATGCATCTTCAAGAGTTTCTCCAGAAAACATTAATAAATCATCTACATCTAATACATACCCTACCCAGAGTTTCTTTTCTTCTGAATATTCTATTTTAGAAAAGAACTCATTATAACATGCTAATAAAAAATTTTGTTTCATATTTTACAAACCACTGTTTAAACTTTACAAAACCCGTGTAATAAAAAATATTTTTGTAAATATGTGAATATAACAAAAATATCATATTTGACCAAAAAAACGTAACAAAAGTGCCATTTTCCGGCATTTGTATATAAAAAACATAGCCGGAAAAGGGCAAAATAAAGTAAAATAAAAAAACGACTTAGGTTATAAAAATTTCTTCTTAATAGAATATTTTTATGGCCTATAGTATTTCATTCTTCCATATGATAAATTTCCTAATTTTATCGTTGGATAGAAGATATATTTAGATATCTCTATTCCAGTATACAATGTTCTTCTGTTACTGTCAACAGTTTTATTGATATTAATTCTGTCGATTTCTTTGTAGAATGTATTTTTACCAACTGGTTCCGTGCTTTTAAATTTACAGTAGGATACATATTCTTTATATAAATCCTGTCCAAGCACTGGTGCATGGTTTTTTGTTTCTTCTCCAGAAAATATAGTGATTTTCTTATCAAAGAATTTTCTTACAGAATTAAATTCATTTAATTTTGCATATCTTTTTCTTTCTCTTCGTGGCTCTTCAGTAGTATTTGTTGTTTCTTCTGTAGTAACTGCAACTACTTCTTCAGGTGTATCATTTTGCACTTCTGGTTCAGTGTTGCTGCTCTCTTCAGCTTCAACAATATTAGTTTCTACTTCTACTGATTCGGTTTCATTTGTATTCACGTCTTCAACCTCTTTTGCATTGTCTTTTTCTACTAATGAATTAATGCAATATGCTTCTAAAACTTCTTCAAAAGTACAGTTAAAGTCTTTTTCAATTTCTTCGATAGTGTAATTTCCTTCTCGTTCATATACACTTCTAGAAATTGCCTGATTATGTTTTCCCGCTACAGATAAAAGATCTTCAGCGGTAGTATAATTAGCCTGTTTTATCATTTCTTCCTTTGATATATTTTCATTTGATAAAAAACCTAACCCTGCTACATGTAGCAACATGGATAAACTACCGAATTCTTTTTCTATTTCTTCTTTCGTTATCCTGTTTCTACTATATAGTAATTCTTCACTTACTTTGCCGTGATTAATGTATAAACAATTTACGGCGCAGATTAATCTTAATCTATCTGTCATTTTTCTTCCAATACAAAAATTCCACCATGAATTATAATTCTTTTATTATCGATAAAAAAGTCAACCTCATTTGTAGAGTTTGACATATCGATTTTACCATTCCATTGTTTTAATGGTCGTCCATTATAATCATAAAGGGTGGCGACTCTGTTTAAGCCACCACCCACATTGCTTTCAAAACTTTTTGCAGTTCTCTTAACGCTTCCTACGTTGAACACTATTAATGTTCCAAATGCAACTAACATTAAGAGCAAGATTACCGCAACAATTTTTGCAATATTATATTTTGAGTACATTATTTACCTTCTTCTTTGTAAATAGGAATATTCAAATCTTTGATTTTTTTAATATTCACATTTTCAATTTTGAAGTCATCATAATTTCCACGATCTAAACGATCCTGAATGAGTTCTAATGCTGTACCAAGTGCTCTTTCGATTGCTTCGTGCTCGTTGGTTCCAACTTGATAGATGCTCATTTCTGGAAGATTTTTTCTCCACATATTATCTTTTGATAGATTATATGCAACGTTTACTTCGTAAAGACTTCCAGTAAAGTGCATATATTCTTTCTTTTCTTCTGGAACATTTTCTTGTTTAAAATCAACACTGATTTTCGTTCCATTTTTTGAATCTCTCATGCTGCGAGAAATACTTACTTTACTGTCATCATCTGCTTCAGATAATGTTAATACTGAATTGCCGATAATATATCCAGCAAGCAAGACTCCGTCTTTAAATGCTTTTGTTGCAGTTTTAGATGATTCTACTTCGTTAGACAAAGTATGAAATGGTTTTAAGAAATCTTCTGCTTTAGTAACTGATCCAATCATTGAATACATCATTTTATTCATGGCTGGAAATTCCGTGATTTTAAACCCATAGAATAAATCTTTTGCTTCTCTGAATGTGTTTCCTTCTTCATTGGTAACTACATTCCACAATTCATCTTTGTTAGGATTTGCTTCTGGACCTACTTTGTCATTTGGAATTTCAATAAGAATTTTGTAAGAAATTTTTTTCATTGTTTATCTTCCTCCATTATATTATGTATTTTTGATAATGCTGTGTTCTTTTTATAATGACTGTCTGCATATTTGACTGTGATATATCTTTTATCAAGATCTTTTATAAGTTTTGATAAAAGATGTTCATAATCATATTCTTCAATTTCTTCTTCGTCTGAATCTTCTTCATATTCCTCATCGTCTTCTTCATCTTCAGATTCTTCTGTAGATGCAGCAGTAGTTCTCGTTGATAAATTATATATGGAATCGTTTAGACGTATGACTTGTTGTCTTAATTCTAATATTTGGTCTGATTTTTCATCTAATATTTCATTATAATGAATATAGTAGGAATTACAAATATTATCATGAGCGATTGAAAATATAATTAATGCAAGTAAAAACATTGTAGATGCAACTATAAAAACTTCAGGATTGTTTTGATGGTTTTTTATATCATCAACTACTCCGGCCAATAATAGGCCGGAGGCAATGATTGAAAGAAGATTTCTAAACTTAAATAAAAATGATATTTTTTTACTTATGTTGAATGGATAATCATTTATTGTTTTGACTTTCTATAAATTTGTCTCTAACCTGTATTATATTCATATTCTCTAATGATCCATCATTTTTCAGACTATTCATAAATGAGAAAATCTTAATATCATTCTGATCAATATATACAGGTTTTACGTTATGGTTTGCTACCAAGCTCTCCATGACAGAACGTTTTCTTTTCCACCATGAATATGTTGGCGTTTTATATTTTACCATAAAGTTATTTGAATCTACAAATACAACGCCTTCGATAAAATCATTTGTTAATGGATTTAATGTTTTATCAAGTTGTTTTCTATAGGAGTATAATTCATCCCAATTAGTAAATTCTTTTTCTATTTGTTTATGACATACCCCTATTTTTTTTGCAACTTTTTCTACTTCTTTATATGGAGTATTTTCATATTCTAATTCGTTTTTCACAATATCAAGTAAATATAAATAACCTTTATCATATTTGACAATATGAGGATCTTGAATTGGATCTACGCATTCGAATACAAATGTGCAGTTATTTTTCTGGCAGTAGTCATTAATATAATCTTTTGCATCTTCTGTTAAAGATTTTAAATGTTCATTGATGATATCTACCGCACTTCCAGATAGGCTACTTTTACTGCAGACTAGTAACTTTCCATCTAATGAAGATATTAAAGCAAGGAATCCATTTTCTTTTCTGTACGCAGTTACTGGAAATTTAAATTCTACATTGAGAGCTGATGTTTCTGTTTCTGGTCTTTCGCCCCAATTAAAGAATTTGTCATAGCTTCTTGCTACTACTTTATCTCCGCGAATAAATAATCCTCTTGCTGTGCAAGTTAACTGATTCCATTTCCTGTCATTGAAAGCTTTTCTTGTGAAGTTATATGATACTACGCCATTTCCAAACAGTTTTTTATGAACTAATTTGCTTTCATTTAAAGCATTGATTAATTCATTATTGCTGTTTGCTTTTACTTCGCCAAGTTTTACGCGCTGCTGTTTTAAATTCTCATCAAAGACTGGATTGTCATAATACAAAACGCGAATAGTTTTATCCGTGATTTTTAATATGCGAAGAGGATTACCATACTCAACTTTTGAATCAAGATTATAGCAACGTCCATCTTTTTGTTTTGCAGGAATATTAAACGTATTTCTATGACCATGAATTAAAATACAGTCTTCTTCTGTATTTTTTACCCATGCATCATATAATTTATCTACGTCTTCATATCTTCCTACACCTTGAATCATTTGATTTGTTGCAATTTTAAGATTTGGCAAACATCCGATACCTCCGTGTGTTATAAAATAACGTTTGTCACGGAATTTGAAGTATGCCATTTGCATAAATTTGCGACATAACATACGAATGTTTTTCTTGTCAAACTGTTCTAATTGCAAAGATGTATTTTTAATAAATCCGTAGTTCTTAATTTTTCTTTGTTCTAATCTGTACCATGCATCTTTTGCAAATGTTTTTAAAGTGATTATCTGTTCTGGAGTTAATTCTGTTTTTTCGTCTTCTCCATACAACCTAATCCAACGCTCATGATTTCCTTCAAGGAACATGAAGTTTGGTTTGTTGTAGTTTTCAAGCAGGAATTCCATGACTTTGTCATTCTGAATTCCTCTATCAAGATAATCACCTACAAAGATATAAGCATTTTCTTCTTTATACGGATTTTCTTCGAAGAATTTTTTAATCGGTTCATAACAACCGTGAATATCTCCGAATACAAATATTCTTTTATACTCGTTAAAATCATAAAGCAGAGAATCATTTACCATTCTAATTGCTTCTTCTCTGGTTATGATTTTAAATTTATTGCTTACTTCTTTAAAATCTGATTCAAAAACTGCATACATTTTTTCGATGACAGATTCTGGAACAAATTTATATTTATCACGGCATTTGTTTCTTTGTAACGTTACTTCTTTTGGAACGTCTGTAAAGTCGACAACATACGCACGATATCTATATTTTGAAATAAGCTTTTTATATTGCTGTAGTAATGCTGCTCTGTAATGAGTAGCATCAACGATTAAGAATTCGCCACGGTCCATTCTTTCTTCTAATCTTTCGTTTAATGTGCGCCACACCGCTGTATCACAATCTTGAGATATAGCTAAATTTCCGTCTGTATTTACTACTGGACCTGTGTAAAGTAAGCGGATATCATCTGCACAGATCGTATATGGTGTTAAATTGTTTTCTTTAATCCATGTACTTTTACCTGAGCCAGGAGCGCCTCTTAATAAAAATATTGTGCGCATTATTATCTCCTTATTTATACAATTGTAGTTTCTTGACTACTGGCTTTATTTTTTCTGCATCCATTGGCCTAAAACCTATAGCTATAAAACATCTATCAGATCCTTCGTCTGGGACTAATTCTGTAAGGCAGTTATCTTTAATTAGAAAGAAATCTTGTCCTTCTATTAGTCCAGCTTCTTCTGCTCTTTTAACTGTTTTATTCATAGCATTGAGGTTTTTTGCCTCTAGCAATATTTTTGTGTATATATCACATATCCATTCTTTTAAATCAGAATTTAATACGAAAGCTACACTATTGTCTTTTTCATTATCCATAATCATTTTAGTTAAAAATGACATCGATGCATGAGATGTCATAACAGCTAGTTTGCTAGCGGATACAGGATCTCCAGTTTTTGTTTTTACATTTTTTCTTAATACAATATATTGTTTAACATTTCCCATATTTAATTCTCGTTGATACTTCTTTTATTCTGTTCTGTGCTCCTAGTATTGTTTTAAATACATTTCCTGTTCTGAGATTTAGATAATCAAAAAGACAACCTTCCCATATTTCATGTGTCGCATATGCTTTTGTATTTAGATTATTCCAACATACAAAATAATATTTTTGACCTTTTTTGGGAATAAATGGTATTTTTTTAATTTTACATTCTCTTCGGAGCAATTCACAATATTCTTTACTGGCATCTGTATATTTTAATTCGTCTTCTCCAATTTTCTTTTTCTGAAGATGGTCTAAAGTAAATCTATATACATAATCTTTGTCTTCTTTTCCATCTTTTATAATTTTAAATTCTTCGAAGAAGTCTGTATCATATTCAGATACCATTTCCTTCGTTATTTCTTTTGCATTCAGCATATGTTTATCCTATATAATATCCGTTAATTTTCTTCTTTTTTTCGAATCAGGTATATCAAAGATTAAATCTCTTATGACAATAACTCCGCAAATATTTTCTTTTCTTTCTTCGACTTCAAAGTCTATTCTAAATCCGTTTGATTCTTTATCTTGATTATTTTCTTCTATTTCTTTATATTTGTCGAATGTAATTTTAATATTGCTTCTATTTTTGAGTGCTTTTAAATATTTGTCATAATGAAATCTTAATCTTTTTTCTGCTTGATGAAATGTTTCATAACATTCCAATTGTATTTCTGATACGCTGTCCATATCTTCATCCCAATATGCATTATGATCATATCTGATGAATACATTATATATCTTCATTTTTATTCTCCAATAGAATATCACAAAAATTATATTTAATCAAGAGTGTTTTGCAATGCAAAATATTCCTCGTAGTATATGTAAAAGATAATCATCTCTTGCACATCCAGATTCAACATCTACAAGATATAATCTTTCTGATATATATGCGTCTTTTACTATAACTGTGTTATTTAAACTTGGAAGAATTATTTTAAAATGTTCATCAGGTTTTAGGTTTAACATTTCAAATATCTTATCTATAAAATCTTCATTGTACATATCCTTGATCCTTTAATTTATTAATGAATAAGACTATTGAAATTTTTATACTTTCCACACCCATCTTTCTATTCTGAATATAGAATAATTTTCGATTGAAAAATATTCTTTCAGCAATATTGGTTTCAGAACTATTTTTCATTTCTTCATATTCATCTGATTTTATATCTGTTTGAAATATTGCAAATTCTGTGCAATTTCTAAGTTCTACGTATGAAGCAAAAAATACACCAAATTCACAATTAAAAAGACAGAAGAATCCAGTTTGATTTTTCTTCAGCCTCAATATTCCATCAAACCATACTCCATTGGAGAAAATATTATTTGGAATTTTTTTAATTTTTACATCTGGCCAATTGTTATTCACACGATCTTTTAAGGAAACATGGTTATTTCTCTTTATCATCGTATAGAATTCCTATGCAAACAACTTCTTTTTTATCAGATTCTATTTTAAGAAAATATTTTCTTCCGTTGTCTATGAAAACAATTTTAAAATTATTTCTATTTAAAGTCTGCTCTATGATTTCATATCTTCTATTGTTAGATTTTAAACGGGCTATCTTCTCATTAAAAGTTGCTATCATAAACTTTCTGGCATATTTTCTTTCTGTGAATCTATAAACTATGTTCTCTTCTTTATCTTCAAAACAAAACATAACTATTATTGTTTTTGATATTTATCTCCGTTAATCATGGCAAATAGATTGTGTATTGTAGCGTCTTCTACATTAGCACATCGCTGTACTGCTTGAAGCAATCTTAATGCAGATGGAAACCATAAACTATAGTTTTCTTCTTTTAAATTGTCGATTATCATTCTAGCTCGTACATATTGATCAGAAGTTTCTCCGTATCTTCTGCTTATACTATATAATCTTGCAGTTTGACCAATGACAATTCCTTCGCTATTTACACTTAAATCTATTGAATTAAGAAGATCCATTGCTGGAGATTTATATCCGTGTTCTGGATGTCCATGGAAGAATACTTCTTGCCAATATGGAAAATCCAAACCTTTTAACAATTCTCCTCCTTTATATGCATGTCCTTCAGACTTTTTTAATTCTATCTTTGTGCCTTCTGTATTTAATTTACCAATATCGTGAAGAAGACCCAGAATATACATATGAGTAGGAATTAAATGATATGTTGGAGCAAGAAGAGACATAATATTTGCCACTTTTACAGAGTGAGCAATAGTATGTTCTGTAAGAAACATGATATTAACTCCATGGTCCAGCCAAATAATCTGTATCTTTATATATTTTCTTGCCACACTTATCGCATACTAAATAATTGCATGCTGCTCTTGATCTTCCAGTTGGAATTTCGTTTACGATTTCATTTTCTGTAAACATAATTGGTCTTAACTGAATTTCGCAATCTGGACATTTTGGAATTTCTTTATTCATTTTCATTCTCCTTTGAATATTCATGTCTTAATTTCATTAGGATTTTACCCAATTTGTTTTCTCCTACAAGGCATTGTTGCTTCGCATTCCAACATTTTCCCCAGAAATCGTCGCCCCATGTATTTCCTTCTATTAATTTATCTTTTCCAGTATTTAATAATTTTCTTTTTAAATCTGGATGCTGATCAAATTTTGCTTTAACAACTTCATACATGAACCGTTCTCTGTTAAATGTCCAGAAGAACCAACTTCCACGAATTCTAACTTTTCGGCCGAGTTTTTTACCATCTCTTGCCGATAAGTTTGCAAATTGATGCCTATCTTCGTGGTTTACTTTTTGAGCTTGAAAAGCACATTCTGAATTCTGGTATGTTATGCCTTTATATGTAACAGTACAAGGATAGAAATTTGATAAAAAGAAATATACTCCTGCAAATTTTTCTATTCTCATATCATACCTCCAAAATATGGCTCCCCCGATAGGATTCGAACCTACAACACTCGGATTAGAAGTCCGATGCTCTATCCATTGAGCTACGGGGGAATATTAATAATTAATAATCGTATCCGAAATATCCATATGCTACAACAGTTTCACCACTTGATGTGGTATACTCTGCTGTCATCATTTCCAAATCTCCGCCGAAGCTTTCAAAATCCCAATAATCTCGATTTAGGATATATTCTCTTTCTTCTTCTTCGTAGTCTAGCAATTTCTTTTCAACTTCAGATACTGGTACAAATTTTTCTTCGTCTATAGAATATAAAGTTTTACCGTCCATAAAATCTTTCCATTCGTTTTTAGTACAAATGGATAGACTATGTGTAGAACTGCTATTAGTTTCAAATACATTATTCCTAAATTGAATTTTCATACTTATCTCCTTATGGTTTTAATTCGGCAAGAGAACTTCCACAGTATGGACATTTATCTCCTGGTTCAGGAAAATTTCCCCAGAATTCATCATATTTGTCTGGAAGTTCTTCTTTGCAATTGTCGCATACTGTGACAAAATATTCATGAATTGGTTCAGCTAGATGAACATGATAAATAACATCTGAACGTCTTTTCATTTTATTTCTCCTTATGCTCTGATTCAAGCCACCATTCAAATTCATGTGGATTTGTCATACATATTTCTACACCGAATGGGCAATGTTTAATATCGTTGGTTTGTTTTGCGCCGCATTTGTAACAATGATCTCTAATATTGCATATCCATTTTGCCCTTTCTGTTATTGGTAATTTATCTAGCCATTCTTTATTTGTAGTTTTTATTCTGGAATAGTTAGAACATCCAACAGTGTTGTTTCTATAACAATATATTTTATTTACACAACTCTCGCAAATGGTTTTTTGGCTCATCTTCATTCTCCAAGTTTATTTTGGGTCCTATATTTACTTTTTGTTTATATACTATTCCATATTCAACTTCTTTTCTGTCATCATTTATTATATTGAAGAATAGTCTTCTTTCTTCATAGTATAATCTAAATGATTTGTAGTTAATTCTTTTCATTGTTGTTTCTTCAAGCTGTTGATAGCACCAATACAAGAATTTCCTAGCTTCTTCTAACGTAGTAAATATATGCGTTATATGACAGATCTTATTATAATTTCTTCTATCTCTGTGTTCTATAAATACAAGGTATTCCCAAATAGTATATTGTTCAGGATCATTTTTATCTTTCCAATATGTTAATTCTATTATATCACGTTTCATCTTTTTTGTCTATTCTATTAAATATAGCAACAACAAAACTTGCTATAGCATATAAAGTTAAAAATGCAGTTAATGGGATAGCTACAAAAGTTGGAATATGAATAAAGCATAATAATCCATATATTCCATAACCGATTGAAAACAGAAAACATGCAATAGCAATTAACAATATAATCATGAATCCATTAACAAATATATCCATTATTTTTGTACCTCCTGATTAATATTGTCTATACCATATGATACTATCCCTAATGATTTATAAGCAATATCAAGTGTATCTTGTAAAGTATAGATTAATTGATATGCATTATCTTCTTTATTGTCTATAAGAACTTCATTTATAATCTCGATATCATCAGATATAGATTCTATACTTTTTCTTATGTCATGCAGTTTAGTCAATATGTGCACAGATTTATCCTTTATAGTTTTCTTATTTTCTTTATTCATTTTCAATCAACATCCTCTTTAATCTGTGTTTCTTTTTACGCCTGATTGGTTTATATGAATTAATATCTTTACTTAAATTAATTAAAACACTTTCTCTTCGTATTTTAATCCAATTTACTACGCTTTTAATTCTTCCTGGATCTAAACATTCTAAAGCATAGTATTTTGATTTATCGTATGTGTCAATCATGTTGCTTAATACTTTATATATTTTTGCATATTTAGCTCCACCATTTCTTTCACATACAATAGAATTGTTCGTTATTTTTTTGTTTTGTCTTGCTACAAAATTAATATTTTTTCTTTGAGACGTATGAACTGGAATTATAAATTTATCTTCTATTAATTTTCTTGTTCCATAATACAAATATCTTAAATTATTCATATCTGGTGTTTTATCGATTTGATATTTATTTGGTACATATACTAAATAATAATTTTCTATACAATCGTTATCATAGCTTCCAGGAATATGTGGTTTTTGAATTAATATCCCATATATTCTGTTCTGCGCTGACTGATCTAGTATTTCTTTGCAATTATCAACATATACTATGTCTCCTAATAATAGCATGATTTTTCCTCCATTTATTATATAGGCCATCTAACAATGACTTATAGAATAAACGGACATTTTACGATTTATAATTGATAATACATTTACCATTTACCTCAATTAAAAATAATCCGCACCGAACAAATCGGCGCGGATTGTATATTTTTACACCATCAGAATGGACACATCGTTCTATAATTATGTCTTTTTGTCGGGTCTTCACTATTTTTTAATATTTGTTCTGATTCTTCTAATAAACCTTGTGCTTCTTCTACCCAACTATCATATTCGTCATAATTATAGTTCCACCTCAAGCTTTTACTGCATAAAGCTGAATGCATATTTGCGTTTTTAAATCCGTTTTTCTTCTCCCAACTTAAGAATGCACTCAATGCATCATCTTTAAGACTAGCATTGCAAGGTCCGAGTGCTTGACGAATTTTTCCATCGTTAACTTCAATGCATCCTACGAGCCTGTCATCTTTTTTCATTAAGACAATAACACATTCGTGATGCAATGCATGAATGCGATAGTTTGAACCAACACAATTATGCAAACTGTTACCCGCTTCAAGTAGATGATTCGTATCTGGTGGTAGGTAAAACATTATATTGTTTATTTTGTCTTCCAGTCTTGTCTCTGATTTAGAATAAGTTATTTCATTGTTTCTTAATTTTTCAAGTTTTATCATTATGTCACGCTTTTCATTCTTTTCTTCTACTTCTTGCAGAGAATGATTTTTTAACCATTTATCTCGATCGATAATGTATTTTAAATCTCTGACTCTGCTTCTTGCGTTTACATACTTATTATAATATTCTTGCATATCATCGTGCGTCTTTTTGATGCTATTATGAAATAACTTGTCTATTGCTGATTCTTTACAAGACCAAAGATTACCATAATACATATACGCATCTAATAATTCAATAATTTTACTTTTATCAGATAACGCATTTACAATTGAAACTTCTCCGCATGTTGCAATATATTTCTTTATGAATTTTATAAAATCTTCAGTGAACATCTTGTCTTGATAAAACATTAATGTATGTGATTCAATCATTCTGTAAAGACAGTTTACATCTTTCATTCCATACTTTTCAAACAGTATACAATTTAACCATGTAGATACTGGATACCTATACATTAATTTTTTAAATTTCTTTCCAGAGAAGTTTACATTTATTCTTTTTTTAATTCTGTTGTAGACATCTAAATCTGTAAAGTTTTTCTTGAATCCATATAAAAATCTGTTTTCTTCTTTATAATTTTTAAAACAATTGCGAATTAATCTGTTTTGATGTAAAACACTTTGTAATTCATTCATAACATGGATATAATCTTTACTCAGATTTGGATATCTATGTTTTAAAGATTCTGCTGGATCATATATTCCAACAGATTCTAGTTTTTCCAACATTTTTAATGTCGTATTGGATAAAAGATCTAAATTTTTTGTATATGTTATATCTCTTATTCCATAAAAAGAATTTATTCCTCCAATAGCTTGTCTGTTATTTTTAATATATACATATGATTTAAAATAAGTTCTGCCGTTGCTAGAATAAATTAATCTTCCTCGCATTAAAGTTTTATGGAAAAATATTCCTTTTTCTGATCCATATAAATACTCTCTTTTTACGAGAAGACTGATTGTTTTTGATCCGTCTTTCATATAAAAGATAATAGCTTTATACGGAGTATCTATACATCGTTCTTCGATTATAGTTCCGTAATGTCCACATTTTGGACATTTAAAACCAGAATTTGCGCCAAATCCGTATGAACAACTGCCGTAAGAATGTCTGTTCTCACTTTTTTTAATAACATGAATATGTTTACATTTGCGGCAATACATTAATTTTACTGGATCGTTGGTATTATTATAAGATTGGAAAGTTATGAAATCAACTTCAGAATCTGGAAATTTATACTCCATCTTATTAGCTATTGGCGCATATTCTTTTTTAACTTTCTTCATAATATCCTCCATTATCTAATAAAGATTAATTAGCTTTTTAATACTTTGCGGATATTAAAAAGCTTCACCGCAAATGTATCATATTCTCGTGTATATTTGTCTTGCCCTTAACGGTATAAGACTAGATACGATAATAAATACTTTTTAATCAACTGTTTTCATTAACGGTATACCGAATATCGCAAATCCTGCTATTAAGCAGAATAATACAACTGGTGCCGTTATAAATAAAGGCGTTCCAATACATTCGAGGAGTTGATAAATCATATTTACAACTGACAATACGAACGCCATTACAAGTAAGGTCAAAATATATATCATAATTTTCAACTCCTTTATGTATTAAATAATAAATAATGTTTTGCCCTTAAGCAATATTCAATTGTCTAACATACTTACAAGTCTACGCTTGATTTTCGCTTTACTTTGACTTATTCCAGGAGGATAAAAGTCCCGGCGCGAAATTCTTATCAAGTTACTTTTTTCTAATAAGAATATTTTCTTATCATATTTTAGTGGAACATCTCCAATATTTTCGATCAAGAACTTTTCCTTGTCTCCATTTACGTATTTTTTAATGCAGCGCCATCTAGAATTCCATTGTCCACATAGTCGTTGCAAAATAAATACGTCGTCGCCAGGTAAAATTTCTTGATCTAATTTATTCAATGGATTTGTAGTTTCAATCTTTTTAATAGATCCAAGAGGTAGGGCAATGATTGTTTTCTGCATTATTGCTCTAGAAAGAGATTTTGGATATGGCAATACTAAATTTTTACCATTTTTTGTAATCTTTCTAGCTTCTTCTGGTGTTACTTTAGTGCCTATATAATCGTGCACGATTATGTTTTCTCTATCTGTTGGATTAATATATATGATAACTTTATAATCCATTAAATATTTACTTGATTGTCTTCTATAAGGTTTTTTTAATAAAATTCCGTAGATTGTATCTACTGTTTCGGAGATGCCTAAGTTGATACAATCATGTACAGCTACGGCATCTCCGATATTAGGAATCCTTTTTTTGCTCATCTTCTTTTTCTTTCATTTTGATGTAGCAACTATGATATCCACAAACATATGAATATACAATGGTTACTAATAAATTATAAAGATCGGCGCTTGCGCTTGGAAAGAATTCTTTGACAGTTTTTTCAGCATATACATCTGAATCTGCAAAGTTAAATTTTTCTGGATTGTTTTCTACATCAGTGAAAACTTTCTTTAATAATTCTTGTCCTTTTGGTACGTCGCTTACAGTAAATACTGAATCTAGGATTGTCATAATTCTTTCCTTTACTTATGCAACTTCTGTGTCAAATTTAATGCGATTTCTGCATTTATAATTATAGACGTTTTCCAGAATTTTCTGTGCTTCGTCAACGCTTGCGACACCATGAATCATATACTGTAGTGCTCTACAACGTTTTTCAAGTTTATTTCTATTAACTTTTCTAGTATTATATGCTCTTACCAATGCTCTGATATAATTATTTCTTTTTCCTACAATTTTCAGTGTATCTTCAAACTTCAAGATAAAATCAAGCATTTCAATAGTATCTTCCATACTGTATTTCAATTCTGCTTTTCCGCTTTGGATAACATCGACATATTTATCGCCATTTTTAAGACAGATGCGCAAAATAACGCTCCTGGTAATAACAGAAGTGTATTTTTTATTTGTTATCAGTGTCTGAATGTCCTGATATGCTTTACGAACTTTTGCATTTGGTGCACGCTTAATCCATGAGTCAGTATAGTCAAGCGTTGTCCAGTTTGTACTGACAGAATTTATTGCAATATAGTCTTCAATTGTACGTCCAGGAATAATTTTGTATTTGACAGGAATCTTGAGCTGTTTACATGCTTCTAATCTTCCTTGTCCATCGCCAACTTCGTATTTTTCATTTACTTCAATGGGATCTAACTGTCCGTATTTTTTGATACTTGCTTTAATCTTATTAACACGGCTTTGTTCTACAGATCTGTTTCCATCCATGTATTTAAACATACCATAGTCAGTTGTTTCTTGTTCAACATAAGTAGTTTTCATAATAAAACCCTTTCTGCACAGATTATACTGTTGCGCCGCAGTATTTTTATTAGTTATAATCTCCTAATTCGACAATCATGTAATCAACTAATTCACGAATAGAGCTTTCATCAAATCCATACTGGATTAATATAGTAACGATAGCATCTTCTACGTCTTTTTGTTTAACGTTAGATTCCTGCCAATTACTAAACATCCATGGATAGCTCTGTGTATATCCAAGGCATAATTTTTCAAATCCTTCGATATAATCTAATGTTACTTTTTTACCATCTGGCAGATCCACTGTCACCATGTCTCCGCCAAAAACTTCGGAGAAATCAAAATTAGGATCTCCATTAAACTTCACAACGTTTAAATCGACTCCATACATTTCCATGTTTTCATTCTCCTTTCTTATTTAATAACTGTGAATAAATCTACATCTGGTATTAATCCTAATGAGCTTCCATTATCCCATGTCATATGAATTGTTCCAGCATCATCTACGTATGAAACTATACCAGTGGTTCCGTCTGGAATAGGATGAGGATCGTTATCGTCCATATGAATTAAACGAATTCTTGTTCCAGGCGGATACATTTTCTTAAGATTTACTACGCTTTCTCTCAAATTTTCCACCTCAATTCATCTAGTTTATGCTTGTCTATTTCTATTTTTTCTAAATACTTTTGCTTTTCATATTCAAGTTTACCTATCTCAATATAGTATTCGTTTATTTCATTTTCAATTCTTTTCATGGCTTCTATGGTTTGATTTGACATAGTCATAAATTCTCCAAAACATAATCGCGTACAACCGTAGCATAATTTATTCGCATTAGCAATTTTTTAATTGCTTTGTGGTCTGGTTCTTCTGGTAGTTTACTGTTTTCATAAGCTTGATTGAACATAACTTCTAATGAGTTATACATTCGCAAAAGATCTGCATTCATTTTCAATGGTGAACTTTCATCATAAAAGTCTCCATTTCTAATTGCCAGCAAAACTTCTGCATTGTCTTTACTCATTTTGGTTTCAATTCTACCAGCAGTTAAAATGTCCCATCCCATAAATAATAATCGAATAAGATGCATAGTATGCTTACATATATGTTTTTTATCCATAGAATTATTTTGTTGTAATTTCTTTAACTGCGATGTTGCATATCCACCAAATGCACTTTTAACTTTATCTTTAGATAAGAATATATATGCATTATCTATTAATGTTTTTCCAAAATCATCTACGTATATATAATCTTCTTCTTCTAATCCCAACATTTCAATGATATTAGGATTTGCCGCCATTAATAATGGTACAACTTTATTCAGATCATATATAGTAGTATCAGTTTCGCCATCTTTATAAAAAGAAGGAGATTTAATTCCGAGGATTGTATCAACTGAATTATATCTGATACCACGAACATCTATGTCTGAACCATCAACGTTTGTGCCATAACTATGACTACCAGATAAACCAATTAATAAACAATCTTTCTTCATATCTTCCAGAAATAAATATTCTGGCTTGGATAGAATGTTTAATCTGTCCATTTAAACCTCCTTTTTATAATATGTGAAACGTTACCATAAAATTATTTGTTCCACGATCTTCAACAAATATAAAATTAGAACCCTCGTAGATATCTATCGGATGACTATCAGAATTATCAAAAATGTTATCTATATGGATTATATTTAACTCTGTTTTACCATCTTTAGATACATCTAAACTTCCAAGATATTTTTTATTTATTGAAAAAATTTTGACTGGTGTTATATGCGGATTTTTTCTATTGATATGGAGATTTAATCTATCAAGAGAATTCATGTCAAGATGTACATCTATCATATCGAATTCTTTAATCGACAAAAATTCTTCCATTTAATACTCTTTCTGCATATAATTTTAATCCATCATTTATCTTTGGAAAATAGATATCAATATTTGGATGTATATAATATCCTTGTTTTTCCATAAGATAATTCCATTCTACGTAGTTTACGTTTGCCATGGAATTGTGTCTTAAATTTCTATACTCTTTCCATATAAAAGGATACATGAATATTAATTTTTTCCGTTCGTTTTTATGGTCAATATCATTTCTTAACCAGTCTATATGATCGTATCTACATTCATATATTCCTTCTATAAGATTTATATCGCATGCTTGTTCTGGTTGGATTACTCCAGCTTCATCACTGACAGCTCTAATATATCTGTCTTCATGTTCTATTTTTAATGATCCAATATCTAGAACTACTTTTCTATTGTGAACAAATTCTGTTACAATTAAGAATATTATCATTTTCTTGCAAATGATTCTTCAATTTCGTGTTTGCTTCTTACGCTGTCTTCGTTATAATAGACTTTTTTATCAAGATCATACTTTGATTTGATATAGTCCATCTTAAGAAATAGTAAATCTACGATTATTCCTATTTCTTCTTTAACGGTGATTCCATATTTACTATTTGTTAATTTTACTACAGATCCATCAATTTTTTTGTTGTGTTCATCTCTTCTTTTTTCAATATCTACGATATGATTTACATTTATAATGATTGGATCTCCAGTATAATATTCAGTTAATTGAATAAAGTTTGTGTTATCCATGGGCTAAATAATATCCTAATATATTTCCAAAAATTGTGCCAAAAATTGCTCCTGCAAGACCATGTCGTAACAAAAATAATAAAATAGGTTCTCCAGATTCTCTTTCAGATGTATTAATGATAACTATAATACATAAGATTATCATGGCCATGCACAACATAAGTCTCGGTAAAACTTCGTTAGTAAAAAATGTATCCATTATAATTCCTCGCATTTATAGCCGAAGAAATTAAGCCATTCTCTTACAATGTTTCTATGGCAGAAACTGCCACTTTTTTCGTAACATAATAATACTTTTCCATCCAAACTATTGTATACTGTATTTGGATTAAGTTTCGACAAGACGTCTCTTTTATAACGTCTCGTATATTCTTCTTCGGTAATCTTGTGTTCTTTCCAGTCTTTTAATAAATCTGCTGGAGGATATAAATCTGCACAATGCAGCATATTATTCAATGTAGATGGAGACCATCTTGCAATACATACTGCTTTGTCGGCATCATATTTTTTTGAAGAAAAATAACTTGTATAGATCATTTATCCTCTTTCTCTGGTTTAATAATCTCGATTTTATCAATCTCTGGATAGATTGGTAAATTATAAGAATTATTATCCCAGTCAACATAAATTAACGGAACATATTCACCATAGCCAGTTACTGTTCCAGTTGCTCCCACGTCATCTACTTTATATAGTTTTCGGCCGAGATATCTAACCCTTGTTCCAATGGGATATTTATTTTTAGTTCTTTTACTTAATGGTTTATATTTTGTTTCGTTTTCTTTACTCATTATTCTGCTTCCTGGGCTGATCCTAACATATATCCAACAAGAAATCCTATAACAAATCCAATTGTATATTCTCTGAATACTAAATGGAAAATATATAATAAAACGTCTTCCATAATTTATCCCCTGTGGATTAAATATTAATAGCAAGGGCTCCTAAAATAGGAATACCCTTGCTATTTTTGACTTATATTATTTCAATTTAACTTTACTGCAGAAGATTGCGCCATTTTCCCTCTTTACAGGGCAATCAATCTTCCTCATGTACTTGCTAAAGTCTGCACGAGTAGCAATTTCTTCATACTTGTTGTCTTTGCAGAACTTTTCGAATGCATGATACAATGTAGAAGTTTTGACTTTGTCGTTTGCTTTGCCAGTTCTTTTTAAACACTTCTGCGTAAATTCAGAAATATGCGTATCTACAGTGCTGAGTTTCTCGAATTCATTTCCTACGTAGTCAATGTCTTCTTCACCAGCGTGCAATAACATTGCTGCATCTTGTAATCGATAGATCATATTCTGGATCTGCCCATAGGTTAAATGAGCATGAGTTTTTAATTTCTGATTGTATTTCGAATTCATAAGCGTTTTAATCTGGCTATTAATAATCTTGGTTACTTCATTAATATTTTTTTCGTTCTGCATGTTAAGATCTGCTTCGTCTTTCATACGCAATGCATAACCAGATTCGATACCTTTTTCAAATTGTTCTAGACCCCAATGTTTAATTCGGTCTTCTACATTCTCCATAAGACCTGAAAAAGTATATTTTTCTTTAGACATATTTTGCTTAATTCCTTTCAATTATTAATTAATCTTTTGCAAACTCATCGACTTCTATAATACGTATACCAAGATCTCTGCATGCTTTTCTATTTATAAATAATACAGGTTTGTTTTTATAATACTCTAATGAAACTACACTATTGCTTTTATAGATGCCCATACTGAGTCCATGCTTATGACGTTTGGCGGATATAGTCTCATTCTCGCCCTTATAAAATAGCATATCTTACCTCGTTAACGTTTACTCATATTTTATACCTCGTTTTAACTTACAGTCACGTATGAGTTTGGCATAATTTATCGCGGCATTTTTATCTTTACGATCAAATGCTTCTCTAAATTTTGCAAATAGATCATTATTGTTGCTATCACACTGACCTGATATACCTGGCCACTGCAATGGGCAATAATGACAATCTTTTGCATATGGATCCTCTTTTTTAGAGTTGATGATTAATGTATCATATTCGCACGCAAAGCATAAACATGTTGGTACTTTTTCATCTGGAAACAATATGTTAAATGCTGCTTGCTTTACTTGTGTTGCGTTATGATAATTGTCACTAACTTTTAATATGTCTACAACTTTCTGCCAAAATAAGATATGCTTTGTCCATTGAAATTTAATTTCTTTTTCCATTTTTCATATTAATAGTAGGCATATAAAAATAGTCTAACTACCAGGGCTGGTAAAACTGTGATACAAAATGCTAATAGAAAGAACTTTTTAGAGCTCCAATCTTCTTCGAAATAAAATGCTTTTGAAGCTAACTTGCCTATATATGTAAATAAAGATATAACTCCAATAGTCATAAGAAGATATAAATTTTCTATTGCAAATTCATACATTTTGACATCCTCACTTCAGCCTATTCCTAAAAGCATTAAAGTTATTGCATACATGATTTCTATTAGAGCAACAGAAATTGCAGCAATAATGAACAATGCAATAATAACCGTAACGTTAATTTTGGCTTCGTCATCATATTCGACTCCGAAGTATGAGTCTCTCCAATCATCGTTGCCCATAATAAAACTCCTTTTAATTGTCTTTAATAACTATTGTTTATAAGCTCATTTTTTATTTCTGACTTAATTGCATTTCTCCGTCTTTTTGTATAGTATAATCTTCGTTTCATTTTGATATCGGTTTTATCTGCACCACTAAAGAAATACGAATTTCTTGCTTTATTCTTTTTATTTTGACTTGTCATTTCCTATCTTATATAATATCCGTGACAGCTCCCACTCGAATTATGTGGAAGGCCACTGCCAAATTAAGCTGCCTGTCACGGATATAAACTGAATTTATATGATACTTACACCGTTACCTTTTTCACTATTTTTCTCTTAAACCATAAAATGCTATACAGATTAAAATCAAAGTGGCTAATCCAAAAAAGAACATACCTATTTTATTCATCATGTTTTTCTTTTAACCATTTTTCAAAGAATATAGTATCTTGTTCAATATTTGGTTGTCCAAATACTTCTTCATCGTCTGCATATTCAAATCCTAACCAAAAACTCTCATGTTTTATTTTGGCAAAATATCTAGCCTTTTCTTTGGTTGGCAGTTTGTCAAACCATTCTTCATTGGTTTGCGTTACACGTCCAGTACCATTACATTTTGGACATGTGACTTGAATCCAACCAAGACCACCATTTTCAGTTTCAGTTTCGGTTATGACTTTGCCAGATCCTTTACATTTCTTGCATATCATCTTTATGCTCCTTGTTAAGCCATCTTATCCAATAATCTGTAAAGATCTTCTCGGATGGAAGTTCTTCATTCATTCCATCGCCCCATGCTTGTAACGAAACTGTAGATAATACTTTAGCTTTTTCATTTATAGAAAGGCTATTAAACCAATCATTATTGGTTTCTTTACCTTCCATTTCTTCATCATCTTCTTCTACTGGGTTATCTAATGTCAGCTTTTCTGCTGGCCAATTTAACCAGAATAATGCATCTTCATCATTATCTAAACATTGTTTACAGAATTGACAATATGGACTAACCTTGCCTCCGTTAGTTTTATCACATGTACTACATGCATAGCTTACCATATATATGAATTCTGCTAATCTTTCTTTAGATGATGTAATTTCATCGAAGATTGTTCTGGGCGGCCTATTTTTTTGCTGTTCTAACCATTCTAATACTTCTCTTGGATTAGTCATAAGTCAATCATCCCAGCCATAATATTCTCTACGTTCCATATCTAATTGCTCTTCTAATTCATACATATCTAATTGTTCTTGAAGATGTTTAATACGGTTATCCTGCAATTTAATTCTTTATTTTAATTTGCCTATTTCTTCAAGAAGCTTTCTAATTTCTTTTCTCATAGCAAGCTCTTTTTTTCTTTCATCTTCTAACATATGCAATAGACTTAGCATGATATTATTCTCCGTCTAGATATCGACTAAGTTCTCTTTTAAGAGTATGATTCTCTTTAATGAATGCATCGCGCTCGTTCTTAAGTTGAGCACATTCCAATTTAAGAGCTTCTTTTTCTTTTTTCAATTCCTCGATTTCTTTCCATGCATTTTTTAATTCGTGATTTAACGATTGATCATTAACGAATGGATCTAACATTTCCTTACCTCGTTTCTAATGTTCCACCATACGGCAGCTTCTTCTTCATAACTAAAATCATAATGTTCAGCTAGCTTATCAATATTATTTGGACAACATTCGTTATGAATACATCCAACTATATAATGATCTGCTATTTCTTCATTGACTCTTATTATGTCTGCATGTCCGCCGCATTTTATACATGGTTTTAAAACATAATCTGTCATGATTTATGAATTATTCTTTTCTTTTTTTTCAACTTCTTCACAACATCTTACATAAGCAGATGTTAAATATGCCACTACTTCATTTATAATAGGCATTGCATCTTTAAACTTTTCATTAGCTTTGTCTAAATCTCCATGAGTATTTAATGGCATTTTATAATTGTCGCGCATCATATATGTCTCACCAATAACTTGGTGTGCATATAATAAATCATTTCTAGCTTTTGTTGCCAGGCGCATTATATTATAAGCTATATCTTTTTGAAAGTTCTTATCCATTATAAACTTGTTTCCTCTAATATAAATTGATTAACGTAAGGATATAATACTTTTAATAATTCTCTACTAATCCAACTTACGTTTATATATGTACGTTCTATAACTTCATGTTCTTCTTCCATAGGACTATATAATCTTAATCTAACATATAGTATAGAACTAAATCCTGTTACTTTCTGTAAAGCATAAGTATTATCATAGATACCACCCAAGTGATGATTAAATAATAAACCTAACTTAACTAGCCTAGGGTCAAAAATATCCTTTTGGATTATTTTATCAGTATAACATTTATTAGTTCTATAATAATTTTCTATTTCTTCTGTTTTATCTCTACACATTCTATTAATGAATGCATTCATACCTGGAGATGTCATACCATATGTACCTAAATGATATGAGAAGTCCATAGGATATATCATAGACTCTCTTAACAAATAGAATAGATTAGAAGCTTGTATATGAGCAGAAAATCCTTCAGGTGTACTATATGGACAGAAGTTCTTATTGAATACTAGTTTATATATAGATAGAAACTTCTTCTCATCATAAGATAACATATGTTACTACTCCAATTTGTTAAGGACATAAATGTCCCTAGCAAAATATAATGAAAATATATAAAAAAAGACAGGATGCAAATACGACAATAAAACATGATACGTTTATTAAGATATGTAAATATGAAAATAAACATATATTAAAAATGTCTATAGATGTATTTACTAACATATATAAATACGAAAGCATAAATACACGAAAAGACTAATATTATGTATTTATACTAGGTGCATCCAAAAATTTTATATAAATTCTTATAAATTTTCGAAAAACGACTGAAAAAATTATTTTTAAAGCGCGCTCGTGTTTAATTTACGGTCATTTTTAAAAAAATTTCAAGTATTTTTTAGTAAAATCTAGTGGACATTTGTCTATATAGTATAGACATTCAATGTTTTTTATAGAGTTTACTTCAAAAAATACCGTACTAGAAGTAATTTTTTTCAAAAAATCTTTACATTTTTATCATTTTTTTGCAAAAATTCGTAAAAAATTAACAAAAATCAACAAAATTCCATCAAATATGTACATTTGTACACATATAATAGACATTTTAGTGATTTTATATAGTTTTTACTAGTGTTAGAAGCAAAAACATGGATAAATATGTTACACTTTGGTTTATTTATCTACAGAAACTCCAAAATGTTTACAGTATACGTTTACAGACGTTATACTGTCATCTGGATTAGGGTTGCGCTCGGAATTAAGTGCAGTCGCAACAAATTTTGCTTCCACAATTGAATTAGCACATACCCTGTAAGTATTTTTCGTAGTTTTTTCGATAACAACTTCAAATTGCCGCATAATTACCAACCTCTCTTCTTGGTTTTTTAGTGTTTTTTGTTAGCCTATATAAAAGGCTACAGTAAAAGAACAAGACGAACAAAAAAGACCAAAAGAACCAAATGAGGAAGCGACGTAGGTATGGTTATTAATACAAGCGCTCGTGATATACCGCTTACGCTCGTTCTTAATTGCCGTTCAAATCTCGCTTACGCTCAATTTTCACACGCGCTCGCTTACGCTCGCGCTGCAGTGGAAATATAATGGCTCGGTGTCTTAAAAGATATACTGCTCTCATGTGCACGAACCATAAAAAAAGCCGATACACATAAGCAAAGCAGGAAAGGTTTCCCGCAACAATGCTTATTGTATCGGTTATTAATATATAAAGAGGACTAAATTTTAAACAGGAACGTAAACAAAGAGAATGACTATACTGAAAGGTTAATAAGCATAAAAAAAGCAGGGACCCTCTCATAGAGCCCCCGCTGAAGCATAAAACACTCGGGTTCAATTACGCAATTTTGATTGTCTTGGATTTGCTGTCGTCAAACAGACCGAATCCTTTTCCAATCGTACTCAAGCTGTCTTTAAATTTCTGTGCGTCTTCAGAGACAGCTACATCATTGACGCATTTGGTCCCGGCTTCGGATACTTCATTAACCAGTTTAGCACCAGTCTGAACACCGAATTTAATCACCGAACCCAATAAACCTGCACCAACCTGCAACCCTACGCCCACTGCGGGACGTGCCATATCATTCACGGTGAAATCAACAGCTTTGGTTGTCAAGTCGCCAGCCTTGTGCAAAACGGATGCAACGGTTTCCCTACGCTCCATTTTCGTCACCAAGGACTGTAAATCTTTAGCCTGCTGGTCTTCCATATCAGCGGTAATCACCAACGTGCCCGCCTCGGTGCCAGCTGCACTGGATTTGGGTGTAATACCCAACTGGTTCATAAAGGATAATAATACTGCTGCCTTTTCAACAGGACAGGTAACTTTCTTTTCAGCCATAGTTCTCAACCTCCTTAATCTTTTTGATAATGGCTCCGTTTTCACGCAAGAATGCCAGTTTCTCATCGGTTAAATCACCGATGACATTCTTAAGCACGGAAATCTTGAGTCTGCCAGTAGTCTTGTTAAAGCAATTTTCTGGAAGCTCGATGTGAAATCCGCACTTCTTAATGGTCATAGGAGTCGCTTTGCTCCTATGTTTCTGATTAGACCTTTTTCCGTAAACGTTGATAATCTGAAATCCTTTCATGCTCTGCTACCTCCTATTAATCATTAAGGGTGAGGGTGCAGAAATTAATCCACACCCTCTGGGAACCATTAACCGATCAGATCGGCTTCGTCGCCTTCTTCGGCAGACTTATCAACAGCGGTTTCAGGCAGAGTATTCCATGCCCCGTCAATCGTCTTCTTCAGAACCGCCAGAGCCTTCCACGGTTTGGTCGGATCTTCAGCACGATAGATGTAAGCACGCGGGTTCTTACTGCCACGAACCACTACGGTCGCACCCTGCCGATTGCAGGTATTCCAACCGCGTACCGTGATGCCGTTAGAGGTGGAACCATTGACAAAGTTCAATTTATCGCCGTCATAGACACGTACACCGTCGGGTACTGCCAGCTCCAGCATATCTGCCAGACCAGAGGCAATCATACGCACGGTATTGCCTTTTTCTACCGCTTCCAGAATGGTATCAGCTACCATTTCATAAGCTTCGAAATCGGCTACGGTGTCCTTGCCGTTGGTGGATGCCACGTCTTCAGGGTTCAGCTTGGCACCGCCAGCAATCTTGCTCGCAATCTGATAATACTTAATCGCGATACTGCCGACAGTATACACTTCAATGCTGACTTTCTTGCCGATGGCGTTGAACGCGTCACTGTAATATTTGATGCCCTGGCAAATCTTCATATACAGTGCCTGGCGAAGGGTCAACCCCTGCAGATCGGGCTGTTCTTCAATGACGTAATGCTTATTGGATGCTTTAGCACTGATGCGGTCCGGTCTCATCGCCGTTACATGGATTTCACCACCGCGTCCTACTACTACCAGCTGTACCTGTGCACGACGTTCATTTGCTACTGCAGTGTTCTTTTCGTTGGTCATAATAAATTCCTCCTTTGATTTAAGCCTACGGGTATTCTACCTTATTTTCCGTGGCTTTTACAAAAATATGTTGTGGTGATGATGAAGTTCTTCTTGTTCATACTATGTATGATTAACAAGCTATCCTATGTACTAGCTCTCTTCCTTCACCACAATAAAAAGGAAAAAAGGAAATTACAGAGGATGAACTCCAAAAAAACCCAATGAGGGAACCCCAGATTAGAAAAACGCACTTGGAAAGAAGCACGAACACTACTGGGATGTTATCATTTTTTGCCGTGACTTATACCCAGACAAAAGCTGAAGAGATAGAGTATGGCAGTTATTAACATGCCGAAACCAATTATCTCTGGCAAAAATAATACTACGATGGCTAACGCCACGAACGCAAATATGAATTCTACTATAGAGTACACGTTAGCCTCCTGTATCGCCATGAATGATACGACGAAAATAGTCGATACATTTGGCGATTAACCCAAATACAAAACCTATGATATAAAAACTGACGGTGCCGACTGCCGTTAATAAAGCGGTAATCAGCGTTGAAATGACAAACAGAAAACTCATAATGCCCTCCTATAAAATACTATTAATAGCTTTATGCTACTTCAGAAGTATCATTAGCTTTAGTATCTTCAGGGGCAACACAAAGTTCTACTGAACCGTTTCGAAGCCCTCCAATGATTGCTTCGTTAATATCTTTAGACAACACATTCAAAAGATTGTGGCAATAACTATATTTAGAAGGATCAGCAATAGCTTCCTTCAGATTACGATTGCCATGATTCAAATAAGCTCTAATGACTTTGGCAGTGGTTCCCCACGCCTGGTACTTATTGTTGAAGTATTCGAAAATGTAAGGTTCACCGATTCTGTAAGTCATAGTAACCTCCTATTAAGTATAACAATTATTCTTCGTCACCAACCACTTGACGCATAGCCTCGTGTACCCTGCGGGTAGAACGGTCAAGGCTATCCAATCTGTGAAATATCCGTACGCATTTCATAATTGAAGGCAAACTTAAGTTGCCGAAGTCGACGGTGATTCTTTCACACTTAATCTCGACATCATGTTTCGAAGGATCTGCTCCAACGTTAAACTTAACGCCAGAGGCAGAGACACCATGAACCAAACTAACCTGCTTTTTGATGTCGATATTTACACCCAAATTGTTGTTAAGAAAATTAAGCTTCATGGTTGTAATATACCTCCTCCAGCATAGCTGTCACTTCGTCTACGGTGTTTTCGTCGCATTCGATTTCAAGGTCACCGCTACCTTTAATCGAAAGACTGTTCCCCTCGGGATCAGTAGAACTTGCAGTAATGGAATAACCTTTCAACTCAATCTTCACCATCTTCACTAACCTCCTCTTCCTCAATAAACTTTTTAATATGGTCAACTAATGCTTCTTTGCTGACAGCACCACCACGGGCAATGTATCTTTCGTCACCGAAATCAACACTACCACTGGGCTCGCAACCAAAGATCATGCACTCGGGTCCCGTAAAGGGGACGTTTGACAGATCAGCATAAAGCTTTTCGCCGTTGTGTTCAAACTTACAAAACCAACCACCAGTGTACTCGTTTCTCTTAACTTCGAACTCCATAATCTTGCCTCCTTTTAAAAATTAAATTAAAGAGTGCTTGGAAACCGAATAAGCCTCGCCTTATTTCAGACTACGCTGGGACACCGCATTCGATTTTATAGTCCTCCTAACCAAGCTTGAGAAAAAATATGCTTTTGGCAACACTTCCACCCTAGCGGTTGCCTAACTAGGTTCTGGGACGGATTACGGCTCCGTTCGCCTGCCTCCATACGTTCATCACATACGCGGGTCGGACCACCCAACCTATTAACGTACTTTATTCCTTTCGGACGCGTACTATGATTGCCATTGCTATTCAGTAACGACAATCATAGTATTACGCTTCACTTATGTAGGCGGAAGCGTACGAAGAACCTAGTCCAGTACTTCACTTGGGTATGGCGGAAGTATAGTGCCATGAAAGGAAGGTATGAAAATGAAAAAGCTAACAAACAGTTTGGAAAGTAAAACTCCATAAAAACCAAATGAGGGAACCCCAGTTTATAACCTCGCACTCGGATAGTAGTGCGAATGAGAGGAACTAAAAACTTGGGGAACCAAACAGTTTATAGAGTGAAACTCCAAAAAGACCAAATGAGGGAAGTAGAGATTGAAAGGACGTAGTTGGAAAGAAGTGCGAACAAAAAGTACAGTAGATAGGATATACATAAGGATTTGCCGCAGTTCCCGGAGGGCGTAGCGATTAGCCGGAGGCTACCCATTATTGGATAGCCTTTGCTACTATGCCTACATAATTCTTGTCTTGATCTTTTGCCATACGCAGTGCAGATTCGATAGTATATTTGCGATTTATAACGGATTTAATATATGTGCTTAATCCTTCAGGAGTCTCAAAATACGCTAATCTGAACAAAGGTTTGGAACCGCGCCCAGTATAATCTGCAAGAAGAACTCCACGAGTACCTTTTAATGCAACACGGTTTAATTCTTCAGACGCAACATAGTGTACGCCATCTGCAGATAATAACTTGCATTCCATCACAAAGTTAGGATCACGACGGAACTGTTCAATAAGAGCAATTTTGCCCTCAGCAGTGAAATCCTTTTCCAAAGGTTTATTGTCTTTGTCGCTAGGATTAAAGATTCTGAATACAGCAATATCTTTATCAACTTCAGGTCTCTTGATCATGTCAATAACCTTGCGAGAGATAATAGGTTTGCCATATTCATTCATCTCGAGAGTAAACTCTCCGTTAATCTTAGTAGAATCAACAAAGAAACCATCTTTGCTATGACCGTCTTCTAATACGATCTTCTGACCAACATATGCAATACCGCCACCATACTTATAAACATTCATTTCAAATCTCTTATTAGGAATTAACGTAGAAACATAATGGGTAATGATCTCGGTAAACTGAGCATAAAAGCTGGTAGGGCTGGTGCCATCTTTAGGAATAGATGCACGATATACAACACCAAGTACAGCTTCAGGATCAGTAATCATAGCATCATCAATTAACTTATATGCCATACCAATAATTTTACGCTTTACAAATGCACGGTCATTAGACATGCTAGACATTGCACCAATGAAGAAGCTGCACAAAGTATCCAAGCTAGAATCCAGCTGTACGCCGCCACTAATTGCCTTAATGTCGGATTCAACGGGCTGTTTCAGCAGATCTTCTAACATCTTCTTTGCCAGGTTGAAGATATACCGTTTCATATTGCCAATAGGATCATTCTTCAGAATAGTAACTTTCTGCTGCTCGGCAATAGATTTGGCACTTTCACAAATATTGTGGAAGCTCTTAATCTTCAAACCAGTACGAGCAAGTTCAACATGTGCATACTCAGAAGAAGCTACGGCAGAACTACGAACTGAACCTTTGATTTCCTTAATAAAAGGAACGGGTACACGAGCTGCGGTCTTAGCTGCATCAATGATATCATTCATGCACTTAGACAGAACAGCATTCATATCCCACAAGAAACGTTCGCAGTTTTCATACGTCCATTTGCAAGACATTGCTTCGGCCATAATCCTATCAGCATAATCATGCTCTTTGCCGACGAAAGAAATATCTGCCCACAGATCGTTAGAACCATCTGCATTAAACTGACGGTTATACTCACATACTCCAGGGACAGCTTTCTTACCTAAGAAATATCTGAAGATCTGGACAGGCATTAACTGTTTGGAATACAGCATCGCAAGCAATGCACAAACAGTAACATTATAACCAGCAATAACACCGATAGGTGGATTGGGTTCATCTCCACTATCATCCAGCGCCCATGCATATTCAAAGCTAATGGGGCCGAGGTCATAGTCAAAATAGAACTCTTTGTCAGATGCAATGGATCCACCAAAATCATTGGAATAGCTTCTCAGATGGGCATATGCTTTCTTAACATTAACATCGGTATAAGCACAAACACCATCACCATCAAAATCTGCACCAGACATTTTGTTGGTTACGCCAATGTTGCAAGAACCAACCATCATGTTTGCAGAAGATAATGCATCCAAATAATGGATCATGGTCTGCTTAATCTTGTCATTAAACGGTAACGCATTGATGCGCCGAATAATCTCTTCGCGAGACACGGCATGACCTTTAATAAAAGCGCCAAGGTCAATTAAAGGATACCTAATAATAACTGCATCATACCCAGTTTCATCAGGAATGCGCTTCCAATTCTTAACGTAGAACTCATCTTCGTCAAGTAAGGAAACGTCGAAGTCTGCACCAATATCAGGAACTAACTTCAGATACTTACCAGATACAATCAGATTGCAGACGTTTAATCTCTTATTGATAGTGTCAGCAAGAGATTGTATCCAAATTCTGCGAATGGTTTTATCCTTCAAGGACACATCCTCACGGGCGCTACCATTGCACAATCTCTGGATCGTGGTGATATTATATTGACTGTTTTGAACATCAATGTCAGTATATTCGTCTCTGAGTTCTTCGACTTCGTCAACAGGAACTTCGTGTTTAATTCTGTCGATAGCCACAGGAGCAATCGTTCTCCATGTGGTTGTAAAATTAGGAGCCATTTGCATCTGATTCAAGCCCTGTTTAGACAAAGGCAAGAATCCCTTAGGCGTATGTGCAATATCCATCAGCCTTAATTCGAACGGTTTGGAGAAGTCGGAAGAGCATTTAACGCAAGTCAAGTCTCCAAAATACTCGACTTTACTCATAGCGCCGAATACTACGAGACAACCTTTATAGCCGCCCTTTTCTACGGGGACGTCCTTGAGTTTCTCGAACAATTCACCAGCTTCACGAGTGCGCTTCAAATAGATGATACCCTTAACCTTACCGCTATCCATCATATGCTGGATCTTATTGAAGATGTCTTTGCGGTCAACAATAATGTTGTGACCTTTAATAAAGGAGTTAATTCTCATCTGACCAGCAAACTGTTTAGCTTCTTTCTTGCTGATGCGCATTTTATACAATTTATAGAACGTATCAACAATATATTCCGCAGACACTTCACCAGCGCCATCTCCAGCTACGATGTCATGAGGAGAGTCTGCTACTTCATAATAAGTATAGAGCTCTTCAGACTCAATGAATAAGTCCACGCGTTTAAGCTGGACCTTAGCGGTCTTATCATCACAATAGATGACCATGTTCTTGATTTCACCGTAAGCAGTACTCGGGGTCATGCAGAAAGATTCACGACCAACTAACTTAATAGCTTTAGATACTGGTAACTTACGACCAGCATATGCAGCTTTCAGCACATAATACATGCCTCCAGTTGCACAATTCAAAGCACGTTCGATCCACGGTTTCCACTCTTTGCGATTATCTTTCGGTACTTTAATGCAAAGAGTTGTGCCCTTTCTAACCTGGGACGGAGTATCGACAAAATACTTCGCCATGATTGCGTCACCAGAATCTACCTGGGCATCTAACCAACCTTCATCATTAAGATGGTCGATTTTTGCATTGTTAAGTGCATAATAGGTGCCATCACCTTTCTGCACTACAATAGCATAACCGCCTTTATACTGACGACCCTTCAGAATCCAAAAACCTTTGGTCATCCATTTCGCAATACGACGCGTCATGGATTTGCTGTCATCAATGCGCTGGAACTCAACGATAAACAATTCGCCACACGCGTTATCCATTTCAATCTCGGAACCGTTGCCATCAATAAGACGGGCGATTCCATATTTGACAAACTTACTCTTTTCGAGATTATCAAAACCATAACTGCTATTAATGATCTCTATAGAAGTAACGACACTTGGTTCACCAGTAGGATTGCCCTCTTTATCATAAGCAGGAGAAACAACCAGCTTAGTAATTTTAACACGACGACGGCGAGCAAACACAAGAGACTTACGATGCTTTTCAATGTTCGCGGGCACCTCCATAGGTATACGCAATTCAGGAGCTTTGCCATCCCATAAAAGCTTATTGACGAGCTCAATATGTTTGCAAACATCCTCGTCAATAACCAAATTATCATTAAAGTCTTCTACTGCACGGTTCAACATTTCATTAATTTTTCTTAAGCTCAACATTTTACATTCCTCCTTAAAAATAACAATATTCTATTTTTTACACTAATATAAAATAGCCAAAAATTAATAACGAGCGCGTTCTTATTTCTTTTTGCCATCGACATAACGCCGACTCATACGATACTGCGCCCTTACTTCTCTTACCTCTTTACGTTTAATCTCATCCTTTTGCCATTGCACTAATAACTTATAAATTGTCCTCAGTGTAGCATCAACTCCTTCGTTTCCACCGAGACTATAAATGTCATCTTTGCCAGCTTGTTTTCTGACTCTAATAATTGGCGATTTATACCGTCTAGGTTCAAATTCCCAAATGGTCCTGAATCTATTTTTGAAATCACCACGAACATCGGAGAATGTTTTCCAACCTTCGGGTCTAAAACAAATAGTGCCTAAGAATTTATCACCAGCACGCATAAATCTAACTACACATTCCTCCTCTCTTTGATTGACAGGGTCGAATAAAATTGCAGGATACATATTAACTGGCTCTTTCGGAAGCTCAGTTTTAACATCACCGAATTTCCTCTGAGACCAAGTGCTATCAAGCACATGATCCTGATTTTCCATGGTACTATCGATCCCATTTAAAAACGCCTGATTAATATGACCGTCTCCTTCGCCATAATAGTCATAAACTTCTTCAGCGCATGTAACGACGTTATCATTTCCTTCAGGTTTAAACAACTTAATCAGTTCACCCTTGAAATAATTTGCTTGAAATTGGTTAAACAGGACGTTAGCCTTCTTATAAAGATCACGCCCCATAAGCAAAGCATTCTTAGCGGTAACTTCACACTCTCCTTTCTGCGTGTAAATAAAATAGCTGTCATCCTTATCTTTCGGATGATCTACTGTAACACCATGTTTTAACAGCATATTGACAATGATTTCAATCATATTCATATTCGCGTTCTCTTCTTTTACTTCCATGATTCTTGCCTCCCTTTTCTTGTTTTCGCTATTAACATATTCAGCAATTTTGTCGACCAATTTTTCGTTGTCGATATTAGTTCTGTAAACCTTGAACTGTTTACGCAATTCTTTTGCATAGCTGTCGGTGACAGGAATATTGCGTCCTTCGAGTTTAGCTTTCAAAATTTTCCACAAAGATACATTTGCCATTTTAACCTCTCCCTTCATAACTCTGATATTCTTGAAGTCGATTTTGCCGAATGGAAACTCGGCATCAGGATTTTTGCGAACAACGAAGTGCCAGGCAAAATGATTTTTTGCCTCATCCTCAGACACTGCTTCGGTAACATGGGTGCGAGTATAAATCCACCCATCAGTACTATGAATAGTTCCAGTAACTTTGAATACAGCCATCTTTTACGCCTCCTTTTTAATTGCACTCTTACTTAAGTCAGCAAAATTTTTTAGTTAAAATTTTAAAAAAGATAGACAAAAATCAGAGTATATTAAATTAATCATTAGTTATAATCTGTTTTTATCCGTTATACTCAAACCACCTCCATTTTGCTTCCCAATCCCAGCCTTCGTCATCACGTACAGCATATGCAACTGGTTTGAGCATCTCTCTGTCATAGTATGGAATGCACAATTCAGTAATCGTAATTCGTGCAAACCAACGTTGATCAATAGGATCAGCGTAAACACCGTATGATTCAATTAAGTCGGCATCTATTACTTCAAATTTTACGAGCACGTCATCGCTGACGATGCCAGACATGAATTCGAAACACTGCTCAGGTTTGAATTCATATTTTATGCCGTTGGAATAAAATTCAACTTTGGCAGGCAAAAAACAAACACCAGAAGAGTTTGTTCTTGCTTTAAAATGACGTTTACCTACGATAACGTTTCCAGACGTTACCAAGCTAAACTCTTTTTCCGACATGTATCTAAATACATATCTTGTTCCTTTACGGATCATTTTTTTCTTTTCCATTTACATATCCTCCTTATAAATAAAAATAAAATTTCATATTTTAGTATAGAACATCATCTTTAATTTCATTTAGAACATGTTCTATACTCTCAATGTTTGCTGCAACCAAACGATCTAACATACAGCCATTGTTGAGGGCATCAATATAGCTATACCCTTTTTCAAAAACCTTGGTAACATTCATAATGTCTAATCTGGTATATCCATTTTGAATACCAAATCGAGACACTCTGAATTCCACAGGTTTGCCATTTCTGTTTACGACTATGGTAACTCCATAGCCTTCAAGAATCTTTTTTGCCAATTCTTTCATGCTGCTTCAACCTCCTTCTTTAATACCTGCATAGCAGCAGCTAAATTAGCTGGAACGAAATCATCGCAATAGGCGTCGACATAATCTAAGGATTCGTCGATGTCAATACCAACCATATTTGCTGACTGAATTAGTGTTTCTGCCATACCCTCCAATATGGTCATGTCAGCCGTACCAGTAGCGTAATCTGACATCCATGCATTTACGCGGTTGATCATTTCAGTCTTATTCATCATAATATTTCTCCACGTTTAAAGTCCGCACGACTATTAATTAGGTAACCATTAGGTCCCTTTATTTAGCACCGTTCATATAAGTAACGATACTAAATAAAAGGGCTGGTCGCCCTATTGTTACATAGAACGACCAGCAAAAATAATTAAGCCTCCTTCAACTCCTTTAAATACTCATAAATTTTTTGAGGAGTATCCAGCACCATTTTACCAGTTTTAAATTTCTGCTTCTTTCCGTACGCATCTAAAGCAACACGGAAACCAGAATTTTCACTGATTGCATTTCCCTTGTCCATAATAATGATGTTGCCTACTTTTGCACCTTTCTTGTTTGCCATGATTTTTCCCCTTTCTCCGCACGACGGCGGAAACGCCATCTTACTTAAATTAGAAAAAATTTTTTAAGTAAGAGTAAAAAATATATCGAAGCTGTATGCTTCTTTTTGCTTATCCTCTAATTAAAGACGATAAACAAAAAGAAGGCCCGTCGGCCTTTTATATAGACCGACGAGCAAAACAGCTATTATGCGAATATCATTTCAGCATATATTGAGCCTTGATCCAAGATGTGTTTTTTATCCCAGTGATCGAATACTGGGGTTTTGGGTTCTGCAAATCCATTGTCGCGCAGAACTCTTCTATATTTCTCAGCTATAAGCCAAGCGGGTGCAAAGCCGTTGCAATTATAGCATCCTCCAACCATCACTTTTCCCAAAAACTTTAAGGGCCGACGAACGTCGACTAATGACGTTTTTGTTACATAACTGGAATACGGCAGTTCTTCCAGCATAGAAATGATTCTTCTGATTTCTTTTGCTTCGATTTCGGTGATAACAATGTTAATATTGGTCATAATAGACCTTTCCGCCCGTTATAATAAATAACGAACTTGGCTGTTTGGCTCTTATTGTAGGAGCTGCCTATAACTCCTCGCCTCGTTTTGAGACAGTTGCACAAGGCATAGATAATTTACGATAAGCGTACCACTTTTATCGTCAGTCCATCTATGCCAACAAACGCCATCTTACTTAAGTCTAAAAAATTTTTTATGTGACCTAAAAAAAGAAGACGTTTGTAAAGGATATCAATAAATCCTTAGTAAGACCAGCCACCAAAGTGACTGGCCTTGCTCTGGATTTATTTTACACGATTCCAGAATTGGATGCGACCAATTCTTCGCGCCATAACCTTAAAATCTGCTGCAGGTTTAAACACAAACTTGTACCGATTTTCAATCATATCGTTAGGCATCCATGAGATGTCATCGATATCAGGAGTCTCAATAGCAAATTTGCTAACCTTTTTAAATCCGATATCGACACGATATTCGACTTTACTTTTTGTGTTTACTCCGTAAATTAGCGCACTGCCGGGTATAACTTTGTCACAGTATACTGTGTCAGCCATGACAAAAACACGAAAACGACTGCAGCCATTTTTTGTTGCAAGCTTGGTCAAAGCAGATTTTAAAATCTTGGCTTCCTCAACGGTGGCCAGCTCGTTAATCATCGTGTTGTTGGTAATCATGATAAAATCGTTAGTCATTATAGACACCTCCCTTGGTGTTACGGCATACCCTTTCTGGGTCTGATGCCGACCTATAGCATGACAAAACTATAGGATTTAAGAAGCTAAGCTCCCATTGGTACTTCCCTCCATATCACACCACGCAATATGGAGGGAAGCACTATGAGTACTTACCGTGCAGCATACGGGCCTAACTGCCAGGCCCAGCAAATCACCATGTTAACAAAGATCACTAACATGGTCCATGCTGCAATAATGCCTTTCAGATTCATCATCTGAAACACCTCCTTTCATTGATGTTTTATTAATCCAGTTGGATTAATATTCCTGCCCTCTCTCGGTTTATGCCGACAGAAGGCAGGGTAAAAACCCATCTTATTTTTTCATCTCCTTTACATCAATAATCTTTTGCTGGAATACCCATAGAAGATAACTAACTGCTATCTTCTCCAGTTTGCCAGCATAAATGGGACGGTCATCCCATTTATTGATGCTCGCCATAAAGCGAGCCAAGTCTTCTGCCTCTGCATATATACAGATAGCGGAAACAAAAGTATGACTAATGGAATCATTACCATCAGCAAGATGCAGTTTGTCTGCCCACTTACTGATGCAGTGGGCAACAACTCTGGACTCGTTCCAGTCCAGAGGCTTACAAAAGTTAGCTTCGCGTAACATGATAGCACCTCCCTGCTAAAAACACGCGAATACATGCGCCAAAAGACGCACACGCTGGACACCAACACCAGACACAGACGGCACCAGCAAAGACGAAGGGAGCCCACAAGACCCCCGCTGCCACGCCACCAACCAAAGGGCAGGCGACGCAGCAGCCGAGGCCCCAAAAGGGACCAAGGACAAAAAGAAAACCGAATTAGTACATCCAGTTCGGCAAAGAAACAAAGGACCAATCAAAGCCAGCCCAAGAAGAAGAAGGCGCGTCAGACCGCTGATCGCCAACAAAAAGAACGGGCAAACCAGAAGCCAAGGCATCCCGGAAGAAAGCAGGCTTACGACGAGAAGAGCCAACACAATGCAGCTCATCAAAAGCAAAGCCAGAAGCAACAAGGTTGGCCCAAGTAGCGCCCCAAACAGCAGAAGAACCACGGGAGCGCCCAGTAACAAAGACCACGCGCCAACCAGCAGCATGCAGAGCACGAACAGCAGGAACAGCACCAGGCAGAGAAGCAGCAACACCACGCACACACCAAGCGTCCCACACGGGGACAGAATAACGCAAGCACAGCCCAGCCTCAACAGGCGAGTTGTCGAGCACGCACTCGTCAACATCAAACACCGCAACGCCAGGACGACCAACCAAAGCGGCACGGACACCAAGAGACCGAAACGCAGAAATCTGCGCCCCAGCAGCAACGCCAGCAGAGTGGGCAACAACACCCCACTCAGCATCGACAAACGCAGGACGCGCCGAAGCAACGCCCGCAGACATCAACAGGACGGAAAAAACACAACCCAAAACAAAAGATGACAGACGGCGGCAGGCAAACCGAGCAAACGAAGAAACCGTTAAAGGAGACGTAAGACATCCTACAAGGAGCCACAAGAAGGCACCAACAGCAACAACAGAGTTCGGATCAACACCAAACCGAATGCAAGCAAACAACGGGGCAAACAGCACAGCGACAAAAAGAACAACAGAAACAACAACAGAAACAGATACTAACATAATACACCTCAAATCCCCGACGGAACGGGGCACGGCACGACGACCGTGATGCGCGCAATAAAGTTAACAACCGTGGGGCGCGAATCCACGGAAGGACAAAGTCATAAAAGACCACGTCCCTCCAGAAAATATATAAAAATTTCGTTTTCCTATAAGCACACATCCTATCTATAAAGTCAACTACCCCACCCCTTAAAGCAAAATAAAAAACGCTTTTTGAAAAAGCGTTTCTCAAAAAATATTTTATAAAATTTTTCGTTTCCTATAAGGATTTTGGTATTGACAATATATAAATAGCTATAATATAATATGGTTAACTAAAATAATAAAGAAAAAGGCCGTAATCTTCCAGCAGAAAAATACCAGGAGGATTATAGCCTTTTATCATGATGAAATCTAATCCTAATATAGATTTTATAGAAACGGATGAAGTATTATTAAATGGTACTATAGTAGCTAAAGGAGCAGTATCTGCTGCTTTAATATCTACGTTAAACCAAAATGAATTTGGAGATACTAAACAGGATATTAAAATAGAAGGACTATTAGAAACAGGATACTATATTAATGTTCTTAATACTATAGAGACTAATAGATATTATATAGAAGGAATATTTGTTGATAGAGAAAGATACGGATCTTCAGATAATAATATTATTTACGATTTCCGCGCAAATAGTTTCGAAGTTAAGTATCAAGATACTAACGATAAATTCTACGAGGTTAAATTAAATGGCTGAAACAATTCAGGAAAAAATAGATCAACGTTTAGCCAAATATGAAGAAAATCAAGCGCTAACTAATCATGAACTAGAAGTTCAACGTTCTGAGATGGAACGTATGTTAGATGCCGACCAAAGACTGCAACGTATGCTTTCTGCGATAAAGAATCCTAATAAATGGGGTTATTCCGCCGCAGGATCATTATCTAAAGACTTAATATCTAAACATTTAAATAGTCAAAAGACTGGACTACATAGCATGTATCCAATTATGTGTAACGGTTCAGGTTGTCCTTATTCTTCTCAATGTTTTGCATTTAAACATAATATACAACCTCCAGTAGGAGAACCGTGTGTTATGGAAACGACTAAAATGGAAGAACTCGTTATAGCATACGATCGAGATTTCAATTTCGATGAGTGTACAGCTACTGATATGTTAGCTATTAATGAATTAATACAGTTAGATATTATGATAGATCGCTGTAATAAATTAATAGCTCAAGAATTAACTCCTGTTATAGAAGTTAATATCGGAGTATCTCCACAAACTGGTGATGTTATAACTCAACCAGCTATATCTAAATATTATGATGCTTACGAAAAAATGAGTAAACGTCGTAGTATGTTAGTTGATGAATTAAATGCTAGTAGAAAAGCAAAAAGAAATGAACCTAAAGATATTAGCAAGCAAGAAATAGATTTCTTAAAAGATATTGCTGCCGATGCTAGTTTCTTTGATATAGAGCAACGTCCAGACAATTTAAACGAAGATAATAAGGAAAGTGCGTAATAATGAATAATAAGAATGAAATGAACTCTATATCTAATATGACCGATGAAGAACTAGATGCTTTATTTAGAGAAGCAGTAAGTCATGATATAGAAGAACGTATTGCCAAAGGATTGCCTAATGCGGGTTATGATAATCAGACCAAAAAAGCTTATTTAGAATATCCTGATGGTAGAAGAGTATATATAAGAAGTAAATAAAAATGTTAACGGTTAATATGAATAGACCGTACAACCACAGAAACCATCCACAAATAGCTAAAGGCGTTAATACTAACAAATTTAGAACGAAGCAATTATCGTTACAAGAATTAATGATGGAAGGTATAGCTGAAGGTGACGGTCCACAACATTTACGCGATCCTTTTAGATATAAGAATCATTTAAATCGCGCGCTAGAATTTAAAGAACCATTAGGTCAATATAATGACATGGGAAACTTTTCAGCTACGGAAAAATCTGTAGAATCTAGAAGACGTGCGATGCATAGAATGCAAATGAATTCTCATATCATAATGAATACTAATAGTAAGAGGCCATTAATATAATGAGTACTGGACAAAGATTTGAAATGGCGCATCGCGCCTTGAATAATATTGCTAGTGCGTGGGATTATGGTGTTAAAGCCTTACATACTAATGAAGCAATTAATCCTATAGCAAGAGCTATGTTATCTCCTATTGCTATAGCAGGAGATATGGTAAAAAGAAAACAGTTTGTAGAACCATTAACTAACACATATTTAAAAACAGCTGCAAAAGACGAAGCTGGAAATTTAGTATTAAAAGATGGAGTTAATTTAGCAAATATTGCAGGTTCTGCATTTACTGTTGGAGTAGGAGCAGGTGTTCTAGGAGGATTAACTCACGATTCAGCAGGTAATCCTGATATTGCTGGAATACCGATGATATAAAATGGGTGTAGGTTCAGCTTTATGGTCTGCATATAAAGGAGTTATGGGAGCAATAGGTTCTGCAACTGCAATGGCTGGAAAAGCTGCATTTAATGCAGGATATAATAATGCTCCTGATGCAATGCGCGGTATAGGAAATGCAGCTGCAGCTGGAAGTTCTAAATTAGCAGATGCAGCTATAGAAGGAACTGCTACTGGAATTAGAATGGCGGTTGGTGCAGGCTCTTTATTCGCAAACTTTATAGAGTACGATGCTAAAAAATACGGAGAAAAATCTCTATTTAATTCTCGATTAACAAAATCTGGAAAAGCTTTAGTATTTGGAACAGGACTAGCTGCGGGTTCAATGGGCGCATATAGAGATTATGAAACTCGACAAATGGGAATTCCAACTGGCCAAGTAGAAACTCCTACACCACAAATAAGTTATACTCATTTCGGAGAAGAAATGGGTGCAACTGGAGATTTAGTATTTGCTATGAATAGAAATCGCAGAGGAGGTAGATTCTAATGGCAGCAGTAGGACCAGCACTAAATGGAGCTAAATTTTCTGCGACTAGTTTTATAGGTAATCATCTTGGTACTGGACTCGGTTTATATTTTGGATACGATATGTACAAAGATGAACGAGCCCAAGGAAATACTAGACTCGGATCATTAGGAAATGCAGCTTTAGCATTTGTTCTTCCAGAGCTTATGGGTTTTGGAACATATTTAGGATATGAACTTGTTAAAAGTGCTCCCTCGTTAGTATTATCTGGAGCACAAAACATATCTCAAACAGTTAGAGAATATGAACGAGATATTCAAAACCAAGCTCCGTTTAGAGCAAATACATTTGTAGATTCACAACAAATATATACAATGCGACAAGCCGGAATGGCTTTAGCAGAACAATCAAAATACGCGCTTCAACAATCCTTAATGGGAGATGAAGCTAGGTTTATGCATAGGTAAAAAATGGTAGCAGGATTAAGAATAGATACTCTAGCCAAAGCTGGAAGAAACGCTATACAAATTAAAAATAAACCAGGTGAATGGCTTAGTGCATTAAGAAGCGGACTTCAATCTTTGTCATTAGAGGGCAAAAACATATCGGAAGGCTTATCATTAAATGATTTAGATAGAATTCTTCCAAAAGCAAATGCAAAAGAATTTGGAGCGTTATTTCATAATAAGCAAGAATTTGAAGATTATGCAAATAAACTATTTGATAATATAAGAGATGCATATACAGATCCCAAACTTGTTTATAATAAAGATAATCTAATAAATTATTTAGATAATAGTATAAACAAATATGAGTTTAAACAAGGGCCAGATTTTAAGATTAAAACCAGAAAGGGTTTTAATATTGGTAAAACAAATGGTGAATGGAATTTTTCTAATGCTACAGAAGATTTTATAGGATCTTCTTCTCCAGCAACTACGCCACATCCAGCACCAACACAAATTGTAAACAATGCTCCTGCTCAGGCCACAGAAAATGTTATTCCAAAAAATGCACAACAAGAAGCAGTACAAAACGTAGAAGCATCACAAGCATCTACTCCCACTACTGCAGCACCAACACCAGTAAATGCAACAACATCTTCAACTGAAAATGTTCAAGCACCAAAACCAGCTCATTCAGATTCTCCATATTCATCAACATATGATAATGAAGGAACCGTAGATGATTTATATGAAGAAACATCTACACAAGCAAAAGTTAGAGCCGAAGCAGAAAGAAGCGCTAGAGAAAGTAAACAATATTGGGGTAAACAAAAAACAGAAGAAGAAGAATTATGGGATGCATATAATAGCAACACAAGAAAAAAAGATAAATTTATCCCAAGATCTCAATATGGATCACAACAAGAAGAAACACCTTGGTCTCGTGGTATGAAAGTAGCTTTAGGTACTGCAGTAACTGGTGCAGCTCTATGTGCTGCCTTAAGTGCTTCTCGTGGACAACAAAATAATGCTCAATTATATGGTCAACAACCATTATATTAATATAGGAGAAAAATATGATTTATTCTAAGAAACGCAAAGGCGGATGTAAATAATTTAATATCTAAAAGATTAACGGTATACTAACGTATGCCGTTTCGTCTTCTAAAAATAAACCATAAAACAGGAGGCATCATATGCCAGATAAGATTTCGAAAGTAGAACTCGAAATGATCCAAAAGATTCAATCTAATCCTGTCTTATGGGCGAAGGCTTATCTTGTAACTTATGATGGCTCCAAAAAAGAATATACTCCTTGGACTGCTAGATGGTATCAAGCAGAAATGTTAATGGATAAAAGTCGTCGTAAAGTTTATAGATGTGGCCGACGCACTGGTGGATTTGCCTGCCAGAGTGGTGTGAATTGCGGGAATAAAATATATAATACCGATCTATTATATATTTAGAATCCGCAGGTAAGTCCATATTATTATATGGAAAACTTCAGAGACTACGCGATATTTTATATATCTAGCGCACCACGCTATTGGATATACGTACTTAAATCCAAGGGGATAGAAAACATGTATTTAAAATATTCAAAAGCTTTACAAGATAGTACTTTAACTATCACGTTATATACATCAGGATTCACTACAGATGAAACTCGTGCTATTCGCCAGTTAGGATCTCCTGCTGTAGAACTAACTAAAGAATATGAAGTTTCTACTGTTTCAGTCGATATTAATGCTCCAGTTTCTACTTTAAACTTAACTCAAGTTTTCCAAGGAAGTGTAGATAATATCGATGATGTTTTAGCTGAAGGTTCAGAATTCATTACAGATGTAGCACAAGCTATAACTGAAAAAATGGTTGCGTTAATGACGCAATATCGTGCAATTCAAACTGCTACCAGCACTATGACTGGTCAAATTAAAATTAATGACGAAGTAAACAATTCTCAAGAATAACTAATATATCCAATAGTTGAGATAGTCCGCCCATCTTTTTAGGTGGTCGAAGACAGAAACAATGGTTGTGGAGGCTATTTACCAAACAAACGTAAATAGAGAATTCGTTGCCGTATTCGTAGCTCCATATGAAAACCAGATTAGACTTATCTTTGATCGTATTAGGGCGTTAATAGATGCATCGCCACTAGTAAAAGAAAAAGTCTCCAGTTCTACAAAAAATCCATATGCTGTAAACTTTAGAAACGGATCTAAAATAATCGGTTTTACGACAGGTGCGTCTTCAGGTTCTGGTGGCGCAAGTATTCGTGGTCAGCGTGCCGATATGATAATCGTCGACGAGATGGATTATCTAGGAGACAATGACTTTGAAAACATAACAATGTTAGCAGCCGAACGTGAAGAAATTAGCATAGTAGCATCTTCCACGCCAACTGGTAAACGTGGATATTTCTATAAAATTTGCCAGCCAGATTCAGGTTATAGTCAACATTATCATCCAAGCACGCATAATCCTAACTGGTCCGATAAGATGGAAGCAGAATTTAGGGCTGAAATGACCGAACTCGGTTATATTCACGAAATTCTTGCTGAATTTGGTCCACAGGATACAGGTGTATTTAATAAAGATAAAATTGACCAAGCAATACACGTTGATAATTATACGTATTCAGAATTAACACAAGTACAAGAATTTACTAGACAAAGAAACGGTTACGATATTCCTAGAAATATATCTTATCTAGCAAATAACGGAATAGTCCCTAAAAATATATTTAGGACTATGGGTGTTGACTGGGATAAATATGGTGCTTCAAGCTCTATATTGATTCTAGATTATGATATGGAATTCCAATGCTTCCGCGTTGTAAACAGAATAGAAATACCAAAATCTGAATATACGTATGATAATGCTATTAATAAAATAGTAGAATTAAACTCTATTTATAATCCATCTTGGATTTATATAGACAGAGGTTCAGGAGAATATCAACTAGAACGACTACATTTAATAGGAGAAAAAGATTTAGCTTCTGGATTAAAAGTAAAAGTTAAAGGTTTTAGTTTTTCAAATAAAATACCTATTCCAGATGCCGTAACAAAAACTACGACACTAGAACCATTGAAGCCTTTTATGGTAAACCAATTAACGATTGCTTTTGAAAGAAACAAAATGATACTTTCTCCATATGATGAAGTATTATATAAACAACTTATCGATTATTCTGTAGTACGTATTAGCGCTTCTGGTCAACCAATCTTTACAGATGAAAATGAACATTTCATTGATTGCCTTGGTTTAGCTTATTTAGCTTTTGTTTTGGAATTTCCAGATCTAACTAAGACAGTAAAACAAATTGATTATTCTTCCAAGATTATCGTATCTAATAAAGAAATCGGTATAGATAGAAGTATAGATCTTCAATTTATGAAGCAAGGAGTTCAAAATCCATGGCTTAAAAAGATAGACTATACAGAACTACCTGGAGAACGTCCTACTTATTTTAAAGTACCATTAGGAAGATCTTTAGGTGGAACTTCTAATTTCACCTGGGGTAATCGTTTTTCTAGAAGTAATACTGGAGGAAATAGTAATAGAAGGATGTTCTAAATGGACGAAAAAGATTTAGATATTTTATATCGCCCCAAAATAGAAATCGAAAGAAATTATTATTCTGATGGTGTTATTCCTCATGAAGAAAAAGTTTCAAATATTCCTGAGGAAATAATAAAACAACAAGAAGAAATAGATTCTGAGATTCCTTCAGAAATAGAAAAAGCGATAGATACTCAATATAAGACGGCAGAAAAGTTATTAAGAATAAGAAAAATAACTGAAATACTGCCGCCAACAACTAAAAAAGTAACTGATGATTTAATAGATAGTTTACTTATTATAATAGGAACGGAGATACCAAAACTTGAAGACATCAAAGAACAGGATGACAAAAAGCCTGACGAAGAGAAATACGATATCCCAGAAGAAACAGTCTCCACCCCAGAAACTGTTCCAGACAAAGTTCAGACTCCAACCGATGATGTTGACGAGGGCACAGATGAATGGCCCACGATGACCTCGTCTGGATTCATATTTAACGTTGTTAAAAATAAAGATTCTTGGGACTTAGCTCAAGAGCAATATCTATTAGACTCAACAAAAATAAAAGAAATGTTTGCTGAAGAGTATAATGATATACTTCAAAGTTATGCTTATCAGTTAGTTTCTGCAATGGGAGAAGTAGGTATTGACAATGTTGAAGCTTTAAATTATAATTATGAAGGTGAAACCGTCTCAGGTATAACTGATAATTATCAGCATCTTAATGATATTATAGCGAGGAATCAATTAACGTTAAATGAATATCAAGATCTATTTAAAAAAACACATGATTCGTATACAACAGATGCTGTCTTTACAGCTTTTGATGTAGTATCTCAAGAAAGAGTACGATATCTAAAAGAGAAATACAAAGACGAAGCTGTTTCTGGATATATAGAATTATATGATAAGAAATTTTTAGGCGATTGTCGCGAAGAATATGAGAAACGTTATAAAGCCGCACGTGCGGACGTATATAAACTACTTCATTCAGCTGCCGCAATATCTGAAAAAATTCTTAACAAACAATTAGATCTTGTATTGTCCAAGTGTTCATTGCTAGCAAAGAATGTAGATATCTTTGCACAAAAACAATATGAATCAGAAGTATTTAGTAATACAACTGTTGCATCTCAAAAAACTAGTGATTCAAGTAACACTAGCAAAACTAACAACCAAGCAACAGAAACTAAAAAAACTGATACAAAATCTAACACACAACAAACAACAAATAGCGATAGTAAAAATACCGTTACAAAAGTTCAAGATAAAACAAGTGAAGCTTCTTCTGGCAGCGTAAATAAAACAAATGACATTGTAGGTAATGTTCTTAATGGACTAACTAAAAAAGTCACTGCCGTTGCTAAAAAATAAAGGAAAGTAGCCTAATGGATTTCTCACTAAATAATTTAAGACGCAAGGTAGCATTAAAACTACTTGAAGCTTCTGGAACACAAATAACAAACGCTAATATAAAACAGTTTGCTATAAAGCATTTAGGCTTCAAGCCAGATTCAGATGATTTTGCTCCTGCAGAATCAGATTTGGCAGAAGTGCGTGCAGCTATAGAAACTGATAGTTATATTAAAGTTGCGTTAGATAAAACATTCCAATTAATATTCAAAGCTGGCTATAAATTATCATCTAAAAATGAAAAAGCCGTTGAATATTTAAGACAACGTCTTGCTATAATGTCTTTTGGTACTGGTGTCCCTTGGGATATTATGTTAGAAGAATTAGCTCGAGATCTAGTTTTTTATTCTAATGCGTTTTGGGTTAAAAGTCGTATCGATAAAGTTATGGGTGGACTTCAAACCAAACCCATTTTAGGTAAAAAACCAGTTGGTGGATATTTTAGAACTGATCCAACTACAATAGAAATTAAACGAGATAATTCTGGAACAATCAAAAGTTACAAACAGCAAGAAGGTTCAGAAGAAAAAGAATATAAAGCAGAAGACGTAATTCATTTCTACATCGATAGAGAAGCTAATAATAACTTTGGTACTCCTAGAGTATTGGCAGCTTTAGAAGACGTTAGAATTCTACGTAAAATAGAAGGAAATACGCTATCATTAATCTATCGTTTCACTATTCCTCTTTATCAAATGATTATAGGTTTACCTCAAGAAAATATGATGGCAACCAAACAAGAAATTGATGAAGCAAAGAATGAGTTAAATAAGATGCCATTAGATGGTATTATTATAACGAATGAACGTACTGCTTTCAAAGCTATCGGTGCAGAAGGTAAAGCTATCGATGTAGCACCTTACTTAGCCTATTATGAAAGACGTGTTTTCACCGCACTCAATATGTCTGAAGCAATGATGGGACGTGGAGGAAGCAAGCAAGATGCAGACTCCATGGAAGGTATGCAACATAATACCGTTAAATACTATCAACGTATGATTGCAATATTCATAGAAAACTGTGTATTTAACGAGTTATTATTAGAAGGCGGATTCAATCCTATCTTTAATCCAGACGACTGGGTCTCATTTGAATTTAATGAAATTAACTTAGATACTAAAGTTAAAATGGAAAACCATGAAATACTTAAGTATCAAAGTAATGCAATTACGTTCGAAGAAGTGCGTAGAAGTCTTGGACGTGAAGCCGAAGGCGTCGATGAAAATCGTCTATATAATAATATGATAACTACTAACGGACAAATTGCTTTAATTGATGCAAAAGTTAAGGCAGAAGGTTCTGTTGGTGGAAATATCAAAAATGGAAAAACTCCTTCTGGTAAACCATCTGGAGAAGCTGCTAGTATAAGCAGACCAACAAACCAAAATGGAACTACATCAGCTAAAGTTAAAGAATCACAAATGAATATAACAGAAGCTGATAAAGGCATGTCTCGTCAACAAAAAAAAGAGCAACACGAGCAAGAATATCGAGAAACTTTTAAAAAAATGTATAAAAAATACGAGACCATGCGTAATGAATGTAGTGAAAGAGGTAATTTTTCTAAAGAGAGCGTAACTAAATACACGGCAGAATTGCAAAATATTCTTAAAATGTATCTTCTAGATTCTGCAAAGCAGGGTTACGCACATGCACAATTATCGGACCATCGAGTAGAGTTAAGCGATATTAACATAGAGTGCGATGACGTAGTTCATGCCGCTGACCTATCAGTTGAACGTTTTGTCAGTGACCTATCAACTAAGGCCAACGTTAAGGATTGCGACATCCAAAGCATATTCGACTTTTTAGAATATCGTTTACGGTTTATATGTGTAAACTTCTATCAAAAAGCCTTTAATTATGGAGTGGTTAAAGGCTACGCAGTACAGGGCGTAAAAACACTTCAATTAGACCTCACCGATGAACATAAAGATCGCAAGTCTACTATTAATACCGATAATTTTGATATAGATTCAATTCCTCCTTTCTCATCATACTGTTCCTGCAGTATTAAAAAACCTAAACAAAGGAGCAAATCATGAGTCTCTTACTTAAGGAATATTGTGGATTCAAACCTGTCAAGGATAATGGAAACACAATAGAACTAAAAGAAGCAGCATTCAACGACTTGACAACACCTGCAACGGGAACATTGATGGTAGAAGTCGAAGGAATACACTCGCATCCATTTAGTACTGGTAACTTTACACGTTATATGCCAGAAGCTCTGAAAAAGAGTGTTCCTGCATGGACGCATCCATACTTGAAACCATTGATTAAGTTCCACAACGATCAAAACGGAAGAATTATTGGACGCGTATACAATGCAGAGTATACGGAAAAGACCAGTGTTGAAGGTGCCGGTGGTCTGATTTTTACAATTGCGGTCCCCGACCAGGAAGCGGATAAAGATGTTCAAAACCGCTTGTTAGAAACAGTATCGATTGGCATTACTGCCACCGACGTCCGCTGTAGTGTATGCGGTGCCCAAATAGAAGATGAACATGAAGGATGTCCTAACGGGCATACTTTAGGTTCTCTATATGAAGGGCAATACTGTTTCTGGGACATTTACGCATTTATCCCAAAAGAAGTAAGTTATGTAATTATACCATCAGATCCTTATGCTAAAAATATTCGTACTTATCGCATAGGCGATAAGGGTATTCAAATGGCCGCAAGTGATAATGGTATAAAAGGAATTCCCCTACAAGAAGGGTCTGGAGGAAATAGTCCTACCGAAATGAATATTGAAGAATTAAAGAAAAAATTAGCCGAAGCAGAAGCTAAAATTAAAGAACTTGAAGCAAAGCTTGCCGAGAAGCCTGAAGAAGATGTTGAAGCTATTAAAGCTGAAAACGAAAAACTTAACAAGACTATCGAAGAAATCAAAGCTGAACTTGACAAGTTAAAAGAATCTAGCGATGCAGATAAAAAAGCCGTTGAAGATGCTAAAGCAGCTAAGGCTAGCGCCGAAGAAGAAGCTAGCAAATCCAAGGCTGACGTAGAAATTCTTCGCAAAGAAAAGGAAGATGCCGAAGCCAATGGCATTAAAATCCAAGAATCTTACCGTAATTTTGTAACTGATACACTAAATAGTTATCGCAAAATTTTAGGCAAGGTCGAGCTTAAAGAAGAAGAATTAAAAGATCGTGCTATAGATTCACTGAATGATTCAATAGCTGATTTACGTAACGAGATTGCCTCTTTAAACAAATTAGATCTGAAAGAAGATCTTCATGTTCCTAATCCGGTTTTACCGCCTAAAGACAATAAACCGAAGAAAACAGAACATGATTATCGTCAAACAGATTTAACAGAGGGCTTAGAATCTCTCTTACGCCATATAGTTTAATTTTTTACTAAGGAGAATACTTTAGAAAAATGGCTTTACAACCAAATGATTCCTTTTACACAAAGGATATACTTCAGCCTGGTGCTCATGGCGAACAATTCGTAGCCAATTTACCTGGTTATCGTTCTGACGAAGCTCGTATTAATCGTACCAACAATCGTCTGAGCATGACTGCACATGACGTGCCAAGCATTAAATATGATTTCGATGATCGTATGCCAGTATTATTCCGCTATGGTTTTGCATATGGTTTCAACCAAATCGTAGTTCCTAAAGGACGTATCGTAGCCGTTGATCCTAACATGTCTACCGTAGACTTCGAGACGAAAGTACCTCATAATGTTTTAACATTAGCTAACGGTGGTGTTCCTGTTCGTCTACGTAAAGATACTGATAAATATATCACCGTAGTCAATACAGCTGCTGGAAGTGGAAAATCTTTAGATATCGTTTCTAACGAAGCTTCTAATCAGGTTGTTGCCAATGTTGGCAAAGACTGGGTTCCACTGATTGGCATGACAGATGCTTACACCGTTAAATTATATCGTCCATTTGTAAAATCAGAAGACGATGGAAATGGTGGAACAACTACTTCATTTAATTCAGCTGCTACTCAGTTAGACAACGCTGGATACGAAGTAAACGTTGAAACTGGTCGCGTTGTTGATAAAACTACTCACGTAGTTGACAACACAGTTCGTGTTGGTAACATTCCTATTGGTATGATCGAACGTAACGAATATACTCGTGACATCGATGCTTACAATGGAATTATGCCAGGTCCAATTCGTACCGATGCATTAGTTGAAATGCCTTGGTTCGCATATAAAGACAAAGCTGAAAATAATCTGTGGGGTTCAGTATATGGTTTACTGTTACCTGGAGATTTATTAAAATCCGACGAAAATGGACGTATTACAAAGAGTCCGTTAAGTGATCCTACAGCTGTAGCTTCTATGGATATCGGTGAATATGAAGCTGAACGTCGTCAAGTAATTGGTGAAGTTTATGCTACTTCAAAAGCACTGTTACCAGAAGGTTCCGCTAAATGGGCTACTTGGGCTTTAGCTGATCGTCTGAATTACGAGGAATTCAATCCTACCGTATATCGTCAAACAAACCGTCGCAATGAAGATGCGATCAACAATAGTCCATTCAATTCTACTGGCGAATATCCTGGCTATCCATTTGAACAGGGCTTCAATAACAACAACCTACATATGTTAGGTGCTAACCTGCGCAATGGTAACTATGATCCTCGTATGGATGCTGAATGGCAGTATTCAGAATTAGGTATTCCTGGATTAACAGACGGTTACAATGCTGTAGTTCAAGAAATGCCTGAAATGAAAGGTGGAGAAATCCACAAACATGATACTGACGTTGAGTATATCAAAGAATACTTCCGTCTAAACCATGTTAACGTTGTTGCTGATACTTTACAAATTAAAGCTAAAGACGCTACTGGAGCAGATTTGGGCTCTTGGACCAACTGTGTTGAAGGTGCAACATTTGCTTCTGGTCACTTAAAAGTTACTTATGTAAATGCTTTAATGGGTATCGTAGAAGTAGAAGTTGTTGAAAGTGCTCCAGATACATATAGCATTGATAACTTAAACGCTAACCAATTCCCTGTATCTGTATACTTTAAATATTCAAAACGCGGCTTAGCTGGTGTACCTACCTGGATGGATTGGGACGGCTGCGTAGGCTCCGTACACGTACTATTAACGAAATAAAATTAAGCGGCCAAGGGAGGAAGGCTCCTCCTCCTGGCCGACCCCCCTACCGTTTAATATATAATTTATGAGGAGATATTTTATCTAATGAACATTCGCGAAATGCTCGAAAAGAACAATGAGCTACGTAAGGATGCCATTGCTCAATGGGCAGATTATGAAAATAAAAAAGGCGAAAAACCAAAAGTAGAAGTTGGCGCCTTTGATATGATCGAAAAGATGTGCCTGAATTCCTTAGGCGATTTCTCCAAAGGACGTGTAACCGTTCAGGAAACTCTACATTCTACAGATGTAGTGAAATTAATCCCTAAAGTAATTGAAGGTAAATTACGCGAAGCTGCTGAACCTGTTTATTTAGCAACTCGCTTTATGAAAACAGTAAGTGTTGCCTCTGGAAACTCTGCGGTATATACAATTCCTATCGTTGGGGAATTAACTGCTCATGAAATTTCAGAAGGCGGACGTTATCCAGAAGAATACATTGATTTCGCTACCATGGAAAATGGTACGTTCGAAATCCGTGTAAAGAAAATTGGTTTACGCGTTTCCATTACTGAAGAAGCTGTTACAGACGGTGCCTGGGACATCATGGGCATCAATATTTCTAAGATGGGCCGTGCTATGGCTCGTTATAAAGAAGAGTTATGCTTCAATGCATTCTCTGATCACGGACATCCTGTATTCGATAACGCTATCCGTGCTCAAAAACCAAATGCTGGAACATCTGGTCGTGCTCAAGATGGTTCTTACAACGACACCTTATCAGTTGAAGACTTCTTAGACTTAGTTCTAGCTTTAATGGGACAAAATCGTGTTCCTACCGATGTTATTATGCATCCATTGACTTGGGTTGTATTTGCTCGTAATTCCATGATTGGCAACGGATTAACATTCGGTGCTATGGGCGGATCTCAGATGCATCCATGGGGTGCTACTCAAGGCACTGCTGGATTTGCTGGCTTATCTGCTGACCAAGGACCTCAGAAGTTAATTATGACTCCAGATCAGGTTCAGAACCGTCTGCCTATGCCAATTAAGATTAACTTCAGCCCATTCGTTAAATTTGATAAAGTCAACAAGAAATTTGACATGTATGTTATCGATGCAAACGAAGTCGGCGTAATCGCTCAACGCGAAGCTTTAACAACCGACAACTGGACAGATCCAGAACGTGATGTTCGCTTACTGAAGTGTAAAGAACGTTATGGCGTTGGCATCCAAGATAATGGTCGCGGCATAGTAGTTGCTCGTAACCTAGCCGTTGCTCCTACTTATCCAATTCCGCCAACTGTTAAAGTTCAGACAGAATCAGTTTAATTAACTTAACCGTGGCGGGGTCAAAATGATCTCGCCACATTTTTATTATAGAGGTACACATGAGTAAAAAAATTGCTGAAGTACGTTTAGCTCCTGGTGAAGTAGGATACTATGACGACTATTCTCGTATTTACTTAAATACTTCTCGTACTAATGCCGATATATTTGAAGATACGAATATTAAACAAATTCGTAAAAGTGTAAGATCTGGTCGTCTTCGTCTAGTTTCTGGATCATTAGATCCACAACCTCAAAAAGTAGTTGAGACTCCTAAAGCTCAGAAAGTAACTCCAGAAGTTAAAAAAGAAGAGCCTGTTAAAAAACCAGTTGAAGAAAAAGTAGTCGTTGAAGAACTAGTTGCTGAAAAAGAACCTGAAGTAATCAACGAAGAAATTAAAATTGAAACTACTCCTGAAGTTGAAGTAAAAGTAGAAGAAGTAGCAAAACCAGAACCAAGATCAAAACGTCGTTCTCGTAGAAAATCTGAATAATATATAAGAGGCTATCAATGTTTAAGGAATTTAATCTTCTTTCCATTAAATCAGTAGCCGCCGAAAAAAGAATTGATTTAACGTTTAATTTCGATATTAGACCAGAATCAGTTAAGGGAGATTCGATTATTGTTACGCGTGTGCGTGACGATAATCATATTCCATTTAAATGTACGATTAAAAATGATCTTATTAGATTAGAATTTGATGATTGGTTTTCTCCTAATGAAGAATACTTTATTATAATTAATAAAGAAATTCAAAATATAATAGGTAAAAACTTATTAAATTCTATTCGCCGTCGTTTAGTATTTAAAACTGAAATAGTAAACAAAATAAAGATTGTTAGTCCGTACATGTATGAAAAGATCGACGAACTTTCTTTTGAAATAGAAGATAGCGAAGAAAAAGCTTTTGGTAAATACTATGTAGAAATCGCTATTGAAAATCGTTTCTATAATACAGTTTATACCGCAGAAGTTAGTGGCACTAATTTTACGCTACATATTAATCCAGATATAAAGCCTGGACAATATTATATACGCGTGCGTGCACAAGCTAACGAAGATCAATATGGACCATGGTCTAATATAGCTACTTTTATATACAAAGAAGAACCTGAACCAGAATTCCCTATTGATAAGCTTGGCGGCGACAAAGAAATACCCAGCGCTTTCGACGATCTTTATAATGCAAGAGCAGAAATATTTGACGAGAATATCTTAGCAGACCAAGCAGCAGAAGATATTGAAGTTGAACAAGATCTAGAAATTTTAACATATCCAGAGAATGGAGTAACACCAGAAGATAATCAATTTATTTTTGAATTTGACAAATCTTTAGATCCTACTTCAATAGAATCAATTATTGTCATAAGGAAGAACTTTTAAAATGGAAATATTAAAAAACGTTGAATATGAAGTTCTTGACAATATGCTTATTGTAACTTTACCAGATGGTGTAAAAGATAATTCTCAATATGAAATTAGAATTAAAGGATTAAAATCTAACGATGGAAAATCACAGTTAGATAATCTTAATTATCGAGTTATAACAGAGCTAACACCATCATATTGTGATATATCTGATGTTGCTATGTTACAAGATACATTTGGCATATCTGAAAATACTATCTTATATTATATAAGAGAAGCTTCTAAATATGCAGACTACATCATGGAATCAGTTAGCTCAGCAGCTAGTAATTCTAATGCAACAGTAGTAGAAATATCAGTTCCTCTTCATAATTTTGTGGTAACAAAAGTTATGTTAGATTGCCTACTTAAGGCTTTTATTAATAAAGCTGCAGGAGCAGGAATAAAAGGAACATTAGGAAAAATTTCATTTGAGAATACTGAAAAGTATGCTTCTAATATAGACGACTTAATCGATGCACTAAAAGCTCAATTAAAGATGTGGTTAGATGCATTAAGAGGTTACGAATTCGAAGGTCGTGCAGCACCACAATGGGCTAAGAAATCTTACAAAACAAACAGTCCTACAAGATTTGCTGACCTGGTTAACGACATTAATCGTGAACCTCCAACACCAGTATAAAGGTAGTATGACATGCGCTATTTCGATGAAAATATCATTGCATTAATTGATATGCTGGAATACGATATGTATATAGTACAACCAGATCAACGAATAGATTGCGTCTGTAAAAACTACGATACAAAACAAGGGAATCCACGTTGTCCAAGATGTTTAGGCACTGGACAAAAAATTAAAATAAAAAAGATTCGTGGAGTTCGACAACCTGATAATATTTCATATGAAGCGATGGGAGTAACTTCTGAAAAAGGTTGGTACTTTTTCAAGAATGATTACAAAATACATCGTGGAGATATATTAATATGGAATAATGAAGTAGAAGAAGTAGTAAAGGTAGACCGTTACTGCTCTGACAGCAATATTCCAGTTTATTATTATTGCGAAGTTGTGAGAAAAAAATCAGATGTTCGTCCGTTCCTAATAAACTTATATCGAGCAATTCGAGGTAAAAAATGAACGGAGACAACATTTTATTAATTGGAATTGATAATACAAAGGTTAATTTAAAGCAGATATACTCAACAAATAAAACATCAGAATTGATGGATTTATATGGAACAGAATCTATTTTCATTGAACCTTTTAATATCTTAAAAAATCAATTTGAAGCTGAAGAAATTTACATTATGAATTTAGATTCGTGGGACGATCTAAAAGAAGATGAAGAAATTTTTAGCCAATATGATTTTACATATATAGTTCCACTAGACTTGAGATTAACAGATAGCTATGATGATATATTTGAAAGTCGTAGATACTATTATTCTCAATTGTTAGTCTGGATGACGGAACGAACAAACTCTACCGTTATAATGACAGGTATCCATGCTAGATACTACAATACATTAACTGAGTACTTAAATCATGAAAAAGATGAAGTAAGTACAATAAAAAACATGATTAGCAACTTAAGAAAAAATAATCTTATATATGTTGCAAATAATCTTGCAGATTATAATAATGCCAACGTAGTTCTATCTGGAATGTTATTAAACGATATATCAGAATATCCAGATTATGATTTTATAGGACAAGCAGTATTCGATATAGATTATTGCGATGTTGATTTTGATCTAGTATTTTTTAAAAATAATTTTTTACGTACAACAACCGTTGAAAATTTAAAAAATTTTGACGAAATAACATTCATAAAATCAGTTACCGTAGATCGTATTATTAAGTATATTCGACGCCATTGGCCAGAAATGAATGATTTTATAGGTACTGCATTCTCAGACTATAAAATGATAAAAATAACTGAAAGAACAAAAGAATACCTAAAGACTTTAATGGATTGGATAATATATGATTTCAATATAATATCAGTAACATCTGTTCAAAATCCAGACAGCACTGTTGGTATTCACATTAATCTTGAAGTTTGGCCTAAGTTTACAACGGAAAAATATACGATGGAGATGATAATATGACAGAAGTAATTCATAATCCTTTTGAGGAGATGCTTGCACAGCATCAGAAAAATACTCAGCCATTAAATAAACCATCGGAAATTAAACCGTTGAAAGCGGCAGATAATGCAACACTAGATGATTTCATAAAAATGTTAGTCGAAATCTGTAGTAAAGCACTGAAACCTTGGCAGGCAGAACTAAATCCCGATGAAGGTGCGGTACTAAAAGATGACGACAAAACATTAAATAATCCTGTTATATTATATGAAGTAATTAATCGAGTGCCAAAGTTAGAACGCAAACCTAGACAGCTAGAGGATATAGTAGAAAGTACAGGCCCAGATGGAAGACATAGGTTTGGAAGAACTTGGTCACAAAGATTTTCTTGCGTAATTCAATTTAATATAATTGCAAGTGATTATTCAACCGCAAATAAGGTAATGGATACCTTAGAAGATACAATATTTACCTATACTGGGTATTTTAAGAGTAAAGGCGTTGCAGAATTAATTTTTAAACGCCACTTCACTGATAAAAACTATGATCGGTATCGCCAATGGCTATCTGTACGTAGCCTTCAGTACGATATTGAAATAGAGAAACTGACAACCGTATTCGATACAACTATCGAAGATATTTCTATTTAATTAGGGAGTAAAAAGCTAAATGAGCATTTTTAGTAACGAAGATTATTTACCTGGTGTCGTTACGGAAATCGAGTCCGTTTATGCGAATGATTATGATACTTCATTATTCGGCACAACTGATTCAGTTGTAGTTATTGGTACTGCTTTCGATGGTCCTACTGGAGAAATAGTTCCAATATACAGCACAACTCATGCTGCTTACTTATACGGTAAGTCTTATGACGCTATAACCCGTAAAGAAACTGACTTAGTTGCTGGTATCAAAGACGTTTGGGATCAAGGATGTCGTACAATTTATGGATTCCGTATTAACGGTAAAGAAATGTACAAAGATTTCAAATTCGCCATTGATACAGATTATAAGCTACGTATTCGTTCTCGTTATCCTTCAAACCTGGGCAAACAGGTATATCTGAAGTTTGACAATACTCGTGGCGCAGAAACAATTACCATTTACAAACCTGCAGTTCGTTCCACCATTCGTGAAAAAATGAATGGTCTAGTTGAATCAGACATAGCAGTAATGGTAAATGAATTGCGCTTAGGCACAGATTATGCTTTCACTCGTGATAGTAAATTAGTTGACATTATTGATATCGTTAACAACCATGTATATAATAACGTTTTAGAAATGGCTATTATTGATGGTGATGGCAATGATGTAACCAATTCACCTGAAGCATATGACATTACATTAGGATGCATGTTCCCAGGCGTATACTTCATGGGACGTAGCGAATCTGCTTGCACAAAGCGTACTAATGTAGCTACCAATATTATTATGAGCGATACCGACACGAAACCATTTACAAATTTCGGCGGTAACTATTATCAAGATTTAACGTTCAACTCCGACGTTGCTTCTGAGTACCCAATCTATTATAAACCTTCTGACGTCGCTAAGATGCGTGAAGTTTTATTAACAGCTGGCGTAACAATGAAAGAACCAGATGATTATCTGACAACTGCTGGTGTTTCTGAACGTGCTTTCTTAGATGATGAAATTGATTACGAAGAAGTTTCAATGACTCCTTTCGAAATCTACCAACGTTTAGGTGAAGGTTATGCTATAACCGCTATCGCTGAACGTCGTGTAGATGGAAGCGGAAATGAAATTCTTCCGAAGATCAAAGAAGCTCCTCTTGATGATCCTCTGAGAATTCAACCAATTGGTGACGGTGGATATTCAACATTACAAGACGCGAAGATCAAATATCGTGTACTTGGCAGTGGAATTTGTGCCGATCAAGAAATTGGTGGAAAAGTTCCTAAAGCTTCAGCATTCAAAACAACTGTTGTAAACAGTACCGATCTGATGAATGGATTAATTTCCGTTACTCCTAAGGTTGGTGAAGATGAAGCTACAGCTGCTAAATCTTATACATTCTCAATGGCTAATTATGATATACAAGCTAATCCTATCGCGTTAACAAGCGAAAACTTGTATACAGACAATATTGCAGAAGATGTGGGATTCTCTGATTCTGTAGAAACAATTTTAGCCATGAACAATGCAACTCCTGGTAAACCAATTGTTGTTAGTACAACTACAACTACTACAACAACTGAGGGAGAAGATGAAAACGCTCACGAAGTAACAACATCTGAAACATCATATAAATTATATGTTGCTAATGCAAAAGGTAAGTTTACCGATAACGTAGATAAAAACTACGCTGGAAGCCATATCGGAGCAGGCAACGTTGTTGAATATGGTGGAAAATTATATGCCGCTAATAATAAACTGTTTAAAGCTAGCGTAAGTGGAGCAAACGTTGTATTGACAGAAGTCGATCCAGCTGAAGACTTAGATAGCAAAACATATGTATTAGTAAATTCAATCGGAAAATTATTCGTAGAAGAAGTTGGATCAGGTGCTGCTTTAACACCTTTATGTGAATTCGATGAAGCAATGAACATCTCTAAAGATGAAGATGCTGAAATTGGATTATTAGTATTCGTTCAGTCCAATGAAGTTGGCGACAATACTGTACAGATTAAAGGCGTAGACTTTGCTAGCCTAAATCTAACTGACTTCGTAGAACGTTTAAATGAAAGCGTTTTAGGTCGCATATTTGAATTCAAATTAACTCCTGCTGGAATTATATTGAAAGATGAATATGTTGCTGATACGGTAGATCCTTCCGATCCGACTCATGTAGTAGCTGGTGCTGATACTCAAGCTAAAACATCTGCAATTAATAGTGGAAACACTTCTGCACAAAGTATGTTAGCAGATGGTGCAACCGTTACATTAGAAGCAGACCGTACTCGCGGATATGACTATACAAAGCATATACCATATTATACTACGGATAACTTTATGCGTCAGTTAGCACAGCACTGCACATACACAGAATTAAAGACTGGACCAGCCCGTGGCGTGATCGGCTTTAAACGTGTAACAGATTTATCTAAACCAAATCTTGCTAAGAAAGTTGCAGAACTTAAAGCACGTAATTGGGATCTATATGCTAAGACCTACTATGGTCGCAACATGTTAGATAACAATAACTTACCATATCCAATTGGACGTAACGTTTCTGCAGTATTTACACAGAATCGCGTAACAACTCCTAGCGATTATGTCCAGGTTTGCAATGGTGCTACTGCTTATGCTGGTATGGTATCTGCCTTACCGCTAGAACAGTCATCTACTGCTCAACCGATCGATATCGTTCCGATGTTCGAATTAACACATAGTCAGTTAGCAACATTAACTGCTGCTGGTATTGTTTCAGTACGTAGTTCATTCACTCGTGGCTTTGTTATCACCGATGGCATTACCATGGCTCCTTCCGATGACCTACTAAAACGCTTATTCAATACTCGTGTTATGGGTTATGTCGAAGATTTACTGCGTGCAGCTTGCGAACCATTCATTGGTAAAGCTAATAGCTCTGCTAATCGCAATAGTTTAAATACAGCTGTTGATTCAGCATTGTCTCGTATCACCGAGAACAGAAATGCTAATGATGGCACAGCACTATTATTAAGCTATGACTTTAACTTAGTAGACGATGCTACGGCAGAACAATATACATATATTGACATCTACTATAACATCCGTCCGATGAACGAGATCCGCAACATCTACAACCACATTCGTGTTACTAGATAATTTTATTCCGAGGCTCTTTACGGGCCTCGGGAAAACTTTATTGATATAAGGAGATTATACATCAATGGCTTATAACCACGTTTCTTCTGAATACACAAGAACATATACCAGTTTCTCTGGTTGCGACGTAGTTGCTACGTTCGGTTCTGTAGTAATCGGAGAATTACAAGCTATCAGCTATTCAATCAGCCGTGAAAAAGCTCCAGTATATACTTTGGGTTCCGCAGAACCACGCTCTTTCTCTCGTGGTAAGCGCGGTGTTGCAGGTTCTCTAGTATTTACTAGTTTCGATCGTGATGCATTACTATATGCATTAAAAGAAAATGCTGCTACAGCTGCTTCATTCCAGCGCATCGGTGGAGAGATGAATATGCATCCAATTCGTATCGACGAATGGGATAAAAAGATGACATCTCTGACTGGATTAGCTGGAGACAATCTTGCTTCTTCACAAGCAGAAGAAGTTACCAAAAAGATTGCCGTAGCTGCAGAACCATTTTATGCTGATGAAATTCCTCCTTTCGATATCACAATTTCATTCGCCAACGAATATGGCCAGAAAGCTACAATCGTTATCTATGGCGTAGAAATTCTGAACGAAGGTACTGGTTACAGTATTGATAGCATTATTTCAGAAAAAGCATGCACTTTCGTTGCTCGTCGTGTTGATAGCATGAGACCAGTGGAAGATTAATTTATATTCCGTAATAAATAGGGCTGAAGAAATAAATCTTCGGCCTTATTTTTATTTTACTGGAGTTATTATGGCACAGAAATTATCTACAACAGCTAAAAAAATAATAAAGCTAGTTAATCAAACTGCTACTGGTATATATGAAGATGCAACTAGCTTAAACAACGAAACATGGTTTCCAGGATATTCAAATTCAGCTCCTGTAGAATCAGTTGTTTTTAAAAAGACTATTAATGATGAAGCTAATAAAATAATTAAACAAGTTCAGGGGAACTTAAGTGATGAAGATCGCAATGCGGTATATGATAATACAAATAACTTATTAGATCAGATTGGTAAATCTTATGATGAATTTACTAAGAATCAAACAAGATTTGGATTATCAATGAATGGATCTAGAGACGTTGATCCAGAAACGCAACAAGTTGGCAGCAGAAAAGTTGGAAACAAATCATATCCAGTTTACGCTACATTTATGGATGGAAATAGAGTAAACAAAAACATATCTGGATGGGCTGGTACAAATAACACATTTGCAATGTGTGATATTGTTTGTACTATAGATATAACTTCTAATACTGGAGAAAGAGTTGTAACAACTTTAGGAAAACTTCAAACATTATCATATAGTATATATCAAAAGAAAGAACCTGTTCGTTGCCTTGGAAATATGAATGCTAAAGATTATGTATACGGTCAAAGAACTATAGCTGGATCTTTAGTATTCGCAGTATTTAATAAACATTGGCTCGTAGAAATTTACGATCAATTAGTGAATAAATCTATGATGAAAAATTGGCATTATATTGCCGATGAAATTCCTCCATTTGATATAACAGTTAACTTTGCCAATGAGTATGGATATGACTCAAAAATGGCTTTATACGGTGTAAGATTAATGACCGAAGGCCAAGTAATGAGTATAAACGACATATATATAGAAAATACATATCAGTTTGTAGCAACTGATATTGAATATATGGATGCATTGAATTCATGGCAAAGTAAAGATAAAGTATCTAGAAGATATCAATCCACATCTGGAGAAATATCTAGTGGTAGTAAAAATGAATCTGACAAAACAAAAACATCTGAAATGAAAGGCCAAAGCACAACGAATATAAATATTCAAGGAGACGGTCCAATTCTAATTCAGGGCAAAATTTTAAATTTAACAGATTCTGATATGGCAAACTATACTAGAGAAGAAGTTATATCAATGTTAACGAATGAATATAATAGGTTAGAGCAACAATTAGGATCTAAAATTTCAGACCAGAAAAGACTATCAGACGCTAGAGATCAGCTAGGAAATATTTACAATACTCAAAACCAAGAAATATATGATTGGTATGCAAAAAATTCGCGAAAACAAGAACAACAAAAAGCTTCTTAACGATGGAGATAAAATATGAAACAAGATATTCTTATATTAAATCAAATAGAAAATACGATACAATTATATATAGATTGTTTTAAAAGAGGATATACTACGTTACATTATTTTTATAATCCAGCGCAAGAAACAATCGTTGAATTAACGGAACCAAAAATTACGATAAAAGAATTAGAATCCGAAAGATATTATTTTTATTGTACAAATGAAAATGAAGAGTCAACTGGAGATATAAACGTAGAAATATCTGGATTAACAATTAACGAAGCACTGAATAATGTTGCAAATTGTTCTGGATTAAATGATGATATATATAAAGATATTATAGATACAATAGAAAATGAAAATTTTGTTCTAGACGTATTTAATAAAATGACAGATGACAATAAAGAAGAATATGAAAAACTGTTATTAGCATTAACAGTATTTTATAATATGCGTCAAGAAGAATTAAATTTATTTGTTAATCCAATTTTTAATTTTGATTTATCAAAAATTGAAAGTCCAAACAATATAAAATATAATTTTATGATTTATGAATACAACAAAAATGAAAATTCATGGACTTTATTAAGGGAAAAGTGCATTTTTGACTCATTTTATATAGACTTTCACGGCAAACCTTCTACAATGTACCTAATAGCCCCTACAATCAATTCTAATATTGTACGCGAGTATTTTATTTACCAGCCGTCTAAAACGTTATCAGAAGCGAAATATGAGCGTCGAATTTTTGATAATCAAAATAAATATGAGAAAACTATAAAATTATCTACCCAAATGGATTTATCAGAATTAATTGATGACGAAGAAGGACAAGAAATTGTTTCTGCTCTTCAATTTATAAATCCAAAACAATATGTTTTTAATATTCCAGCAGTTAATTTTAAACAAAATAAATTTGAAGTAAAAATTTCAGATTTTGATTTAATAGAAAAATTTAATAAAAATATTTATTTGGGAGCATTGGAAATTGATCAAGCATTTTCAAAAGAAATTGTTCCTCATAAAATTAAAATATCAAGTAGTTCATTTCAATTTTCCCCTGCAAATTATTTAATGAATTCTGGAGAAAATTATATATTTTTTATAACAGATAATTCAAATAAAGTATTAAGTGAATGTTCTTTGGGCGGATATAACACAGATAATGATTTGTTAAATTACTACAGAGTATCTAGAAAAATAGATGTAGAGACATACAGAAGACAATTATTTAATATATTTATGGATTATAATAAAAAGGATTGGCCAGTTATATCATCTATAATAGATACATTTATATTATCAAGCGAAGACTATACAGAATCATTAAGTGAATTTACAATAGGTAAAATTCTTAATTTAGATTCAATTTATTATAGAATAGACTTTTTAATTCAGTTAATACTATTATATAAATTAAAATATACTTTACCAATAAATCAGGATTTTCTAAAGTATCAAGTATTTGCAAACAGTTACCATAAACATGTATTTCCAGAAGGAAGCAGTTATATTGTTCAAATAACAAAAATAGATGACAAAGAAATAACTATAGAAAATTCAGTATGTGGATCTGTAGCAAAGGAAGTAAAAATAGATAAAAATGATTTTATTTACTTCTGTTGTTATAATATGCAAAATTGGGAATGTTCTTCTATAGCATTTTATAATAATAAAATACAAGAAGGACAAAAATACTTCTTCTTCCCCAAATTAGAGGTTGAAATAATATAATGACTACTCAGACAACGACTGCAACTAATTATACTAATAGAACCAAAGAATTAAGAAATACACCAGGATATCAGAACTACGTAGTAGGAGTCCAAAAAACATTAAGTGGTGTACAGGACTCGGCAGTATATAAGAAATACTATTCTGATATCAGTGCAGAAATATATTTTAATGGGCACTGGTTAGAAGATGTTAACGCGATACAATGGACCGTGCAAAGACAAACTTATCCATTATTTGGATATAATTCGTTTATATATGACGATGTAGCATTAGGAAATAGAATTATACAAGGAGCTTTTTCAATCAACTTTACCGAACCTGATAAACTAAGAAATGTTATATCAGAAACAAAAGTAGAATCAAAAGAAAATACGAACGTTGCTACATATGAAGAATATAGCAGAAAAGCTCATGAAACAAAAATTGTTATAGATGGCGCAGAAACAAAATTAATAGACAATGATCCTCATACTGCTATATGGTCTCCTAGATTTGATATAGATATAGTATTTGGAGAATCTGATAAATTAGGAAGCAGTATAATTTTACCAAAGCATATTATATTGTGGGATTGTCATTTAATGAGCAGTCAAATAGCAACATCTACAAATGGTGGAGTGCTTCAAGAACAATATCAATTTTTAGCAAGAGATTTTAAAGTTATAAAGTGATTATAAAATATATCCTCCGTAATTATTCGGGCGAAGCAAGAAAAGCCTAAATTATGGAGGATTTTAAATTTAATGGCAGATTCAAAAGTTAATGTAAGTATCGAACAATTAGAAGAGTGGAAAAAAGAATATAAACATTTATTTAAAACTACTCTTACAGATGGAACAGTTATTATTTGGCGTCGTTTAAAACGAAGCGAATATAAAGAGCTAGTAAGAAAATTTGACGAAATAGAAGATCAGGATGATCGTATATGGGGTCGTGAAGAAGATCTTGCTAGACTATGCGTATTGTATCCATCAAAAGAAGAACTAGAAGACATATTAGAATATCAAGCTGGAGTTGCTAGCGTATTATCAGATAATATATATGCAAACTCTGGGTTCTCAGTTAAAGATCGAGCAGAAGACGTTAAATAATGAGAGTACTATCTAGAGAAGCTCAAGAAGTAGATATAACAAGAATATTATTGAAGCTTCAAAAAGAATATAAAACTTTATATATTTATCAATTCGAAGATTTAACGTTTATATATAGACCAATCGGCAGAAAAGAATATAAAGATATATTCTTAAACGAAAATATTTCTGATGCTGAAAAAGAAGAATATGTATGCTTCAAATGCGTATTATATCCTGAGAACTTTGACTTTAGCAATTGCGATGAAGCTGGAGTGCCTACAGCATTAGCAGCAGAAATAATTAATAATTCTTATTTATCTGCAGAAAGAAGAGAGCGCGTATTAAATTATTTCCGTCAAGACATGTATGATCTAGATAATCAGATGACATGTATTATTCTAGAAGCATTTCCAAATCTTGATATGGAAACAGTAGAAAATTGGGATATTGAAACAACATGTAAATATTATTCGCGTGCAGAATGGACGTTACATAATTTACATGGAATTCAATTTAAAGAAAAAGATCCTAATGCAGAATTCCTTGGAGCACCAGAAGAATTACAACCAAAGACAGAAGAATTGGATACTGGAGAATTAATATCAAAAGCTAAAGAAAGCAAAGTATCACATGACGGGAAACCGAAGAAAAAACAAGGTAATACTACGCTGACTCCAGAAAAGCTAAGAGAATTAAAAGCAAAATATCCAGATATAGATTGGGAACATGATGATGGTCAACGAGGCATAGAAGGTTTAATGGACCAAAAGCCAGTGTATGACGAATCTCCAGCTCTTTGGACTCCTTCTCAATGGAAAGCAATGAAAGGCAAACCAAGGACTCCTAATGTTCCGAAAGGATAAAAATTAATGGATAAATTACGTGAAGACACCAGAGAAAAAACCTGGGAAGATTACGTAGAAGATGCTGCCGCTGTCCTAGCCGTTGGGGCTGGGGCAGCTTATTTTTTACGCAGTGGTGGCGGCGCTAATTTAAGTAAAATATCAAATTATGTAACAGGTGCTAGAAAAGCCTATGCTTCAGGTTCTTTTGAAGTTGGTAATATGTCTAAGTTTTGGACTGAAACTAGACGTCATGCAGGAGAACTAATTAAAGAAGGTAGGTTAGATTTAGAGCATACTTCTTCATTTAAAAGTGTATTTGAGGGCTGGAATCTAAAAGTAAATCCAAAAGCACAAGCTAGTGCAATAAGAGATTTTCAACAAAGCTTTAAAATTCAATATGGAGAATCTGTTCTAAACCAAATGGTTGAACATGATTCTAATCAATTCGTAAATGAAGATGCTGTTAAAATAATTAAAGATAGACTAAAAAGTTTTGCTTCAGATGAAGGACTTAATGAAGTAGAATTACATGCAGCATTAGCTAAAGCTTTTGGGCCTGATGTAGAAGATTCCGCATATGATGAAGCAATAAAAATGGCTTCAGAAGTACAACGTCAAATGAGAAGAATTGATGTAACTGACGTTGTTAATCATCCGAAAGAAGACTTTTTTGCAAATGTATATGAATTTGGCGGAATAGATCAAAAAGGCAATTATATATGGAATACTGATAAAATAGTAGAAACAGTACCTCTTTATAATCCAACAAAAAAAGTTGCCGATATGGCAGATATACATATAAATCCAGAAAACGTGTTAAGAAACCAAGAAGAAAAAAGTAGATCAATGGTTTCTAAACTGTATGATTCTTTATTTGGAGAAGAAGTTACAGTTGGAGAATTTGAAGAGTACATTGAAAATAAAGGTCTAGAAGCCAAAGATATCGACGCAATATTTGCTAAACGCAGATTTTCAAAAAGCTCTACAGAAGAAGAAATGCAAAGCACTTGGCAATCATTGCAAGATATACAAGCAGGCTATAAAACACAAGCGGAACGCGATGCATTTAAGAAAATAAAAATATCAGGATTGAGAAGAGATGACATGGGCAATATCTATTCCATGACATCAATCAAAGAAAATGCTAGATTCTTTGGAGATATGGCAGCACAAACTCTTCCTGGTAGAATGCTTCGCCTAACAGAAAGTATATATAATTTAGATAAGCCAGAGACGTATTTGTTTAAAACGGGGTCTTTAGATTATAACCTATCTAAAGCATTAGGAAACATGTCTAAAGAACTACGTACAACACAGAATATTCTATTTAGCAATGGAAGATTCTATAAAGATACGCCGACTGGCTTCGAAGTCATGCATGAACTAGATGAATTTGGATTAGCTCCAAATGAAATCGGTTCTTCAAGAGAAATACTTAAAGCACTAAGAGACGTAGAACGTGCAAAAGCAAAAGGCAAAACAGGATTCTTTGATGGTTTTGATTCAATTGGAATTCATTCAAGACCATTAAGCGAAGAATATGGAAGCCAAGTTAATTCATATCTTGGATTAAATAGTTTTGTAGATCGTATATTAAGAGCTGATATTGCTGGTGTAAAATCAGCTAGTCGCGAAGGCGGATTAGCCAATATGCGTGTTGGTAAATTCTTATCATGGATGGATAGGAATTCACATTTACAAGACGCATTAAATGTTAAAGATATAACAAGATTAATATACGAGCTGCGCAAAGATGAAAATGTAAATAAAGATGCAATAAGAGCATTAAGCCGAGCAGCAAGAATTTTAAGAGATCCAACAGATGAAGAAGCATTAAAATATCTTGGACAGTTTGGAACTTTAAGCAATCCAAAAGAAATCAGAAGCCATGGATTGTCTAATCTTATTTCTGATTTTATGAAAGATTCCGAACGTACAAGAAAACAAATGATTACCGTTGCTGACAAGGCCAGATTAAAAGGTGGCAAGGGTAAATATGTTTCTTATGGAATAAGAGAACAAACAGCTCAACATCTAGTTGGAGAAGCTTTTCTTCGTATTAATCCAGTTGATGTTCCAGATCCATATGCTACAGAAGTAATAGATGAAGCATTAGCTAGGGCATTTGGAAAAACAACGGCAAAATATAAAGATTTTAAAGCTTTTGCGGCTGCTACAATAGTTAACCAACACACTAGAAGATTTTTATATAAAGAATCTAGAGATACAAAAAATGCACTAACGGTTCAACTTCTGCGTGGAATAAATAATTCTAAATTGCTTGGAGAATCTAGAGGAACTTTCATATTTGACGCATTCGAAGATATGAAAAATCGCTTCGGATTTGAAAAAGAACTTCTAGATTATAGTCGCGCAGGAGAAACTTTAGAAAGACTTAATCCTTGGGGAGTAGTCCATAAAAGATATACATTTGCTAAACAATTAGAAAAAGCAAAAGAAATGCTTGCACCAATAAATGGTAAAATTAAAATGCAAGCTATCATTAATGCTGCCAGAGAAGCCGCTAAACCAATAACACAATACTTCTCTGGACCAGATATGTTTCAAGCAATGTCTGATCAATCACATAGACTTTATCACGTATTTGCTCGTGTTGATAATCAGCTAAATAGAGAGTTTAATTTATTTGGAAGACATTATGAAATAAATCTTGGACTAAGTAAGCAAGATAGAGGTTCTGCTTTTGATATAGTTAAAAATCTAACACTAAAAAGAGTATTCCCTTTAGCTGCAGCATACACATATCTAGATTTTATGGACGATACAACTAGATATATCACTGGCCAAGGATTGGGAGAAGCAGGACTATCTGGACTAGCCAATATAAACTTAGCATTCAGAAAGTTTACTGGAGCAACTGGATTAGATTATACATTCAAAGGAATAACATCTGATAGTCCATTTGCACGGTATTTTGCTGGTTATTTTGGAGATACAAATCCAGAATGGCATTCATATGAAGAAGAAAAAGACTACTATGAGCGTGGATATACTCCAATGCGTAAAGCACGCTACTGGTGGTTCGGTTCTTCAAATGAATATCGTGGTAACAAAATATCATATTTTGAACCAAATACTCTTCGCATGATGCATTCCAACTATTTTATGGAATCAATGTATGAAGGTTCAATGTGGACAAAATGGTCTCATTCATTATTGCCAACACCATTAAATCCATTATCTCCATTAAACTATTTGATAGATCCATATTATTTAGAAAATCTTCATAAAGAAGATAGGCCATATCCAATAACTGGTTCAACATTTGCAGAAAATACTCCATGGGGAATAGCATTAAATCCTATATTTGATACATTTATTAAACCAAGAAAACAAATGTATCGAGATAGATTAGGATCTGACGGAGTTGATGTAAAAGCATTAGTTGCTCATATTAATGACAATATAAGACGTAGAGCAAATAATGAAGCAAACGGAGATATAATATATCTTCAAAACGGCAAACTTCGTTCAATGCTATTTACAGCATTTAATGCTCCTACTCCAAGTGAAAGAGTTATCGGACAAATGGGTCAATCTATTGCAATGGCAACAGAATATGGTGAATATGGTGCTGGTGTGGGCGCAGAAGATTATGCCAATATAGCATCTACAAATGCAGAACAATTGCATGAAATAGGAATTCAAAACTATGCTGCAACAACTGCTGGAGTTAAAGTAGATGATTTATCTATATCAGATAGATTAGTTATTTCTTCAGCAAAAGGAAACGTGGCAGCTGGAGCTCTAGTTGATGCAATGAAGGCTACAGGAGTATTCGATGCATTACGTGGAGCAAACCAAGAAATTCGCATGAAAGGTATGTTAAGAAAAGATCTTGGCATGTTCTACGAAAACAAGATGCAGTATGAATCTTCTTCTGTAGATGATTTATTAGCAGATAGCGAAACCATAGCTGATTTGATGACTGCTGGAAAAGGACATGATTATATTCATGAAATGGCAGTATCAACAAGAATGATTTCTGGTTTATATGGATATATGGCAAACTTAGCATTTGGATTTGGCGAAAATAATGCTAAGAAAATAGCTACTTCATATAACATGGAATCTGCTGGTCGTTCATTCTGGGATTTAAGTCTCGGAGGATTTGACCCATTTGGCGGAGATATAATGGAAATTGCTAGACGTTTCATTCCAGAATATCATAGAATGCAACAAGTAAATCCATTAATGAACAACATGCCAGATTGGATACCAGAAAGAATGAGATTTGGAGATCCATATGCTTCAATACCAAAAGGAGAAGCTCGTCTTCCAGGTAGAGGATATGAAGCTCTAAATAAACTACATCCAGATATTTATGGACGTTATGGTGCATTTGATAGATTCAAAATATTAGCAGACATAGCTCCTTATTCTCCAGAATATAAATTCTGGAAGAAAGTTGTCGGAGCAACTATTCAAGATCCAGAACTCAAAAAAGAAATTCAAGAAATCAAAGATCGTGTAGCAGAACAAACTGGTGGACATGATTTCTTTGAATATAAATATATTGGTCGTGGAGTTACACAAAAGAATGCAGTAGTATCAGAAATTTTGTCGTCAGGAAAATTTAAAATTGTTGGCGATGAACAAATATATAAAATGTCTGGTATAAGCGTTCAGAAAAATGACAATGAAACAACCGAAGAAGTATTGTCTCGTTATCTAATCCCAGGTCAAGAAATAACATTATTTACAGATGAGAATCCAGCCTATGCTAGGAATAATGATAGATTCCAAACAATTAATGCTGGAGTAATGATTGGCGGAGAAAATATAGCTGAGCAGATGTTAAATGCAGGAGATGCAAAAGTTCGCAAAGGTGATACATCTGCAACATCATATATGCTAAACCACGGAAATTTAGTAAATACATTAAATACGATTCAAGAATTCATTGGACATTTAAATGTTCCAGTGTTACATTCTCGTTGGTTAAAAATGGATAGTCCATTAGAATCATATTTAGACGATAATGTATATGGTACTTCTTTCCAAAGTTGGAGCAATATATGGGGAACATTTATAAGACCATCACTACAAATACAAGCAAATAGTCCAGGTTGGTTAGCATCTGGAATAGCCATAGATATTATAAATAACAATTTAAAAAATGAAGGTAATCTAGGCGTTAGAAATGTATTAAGAGAGTTTTTAGACAAACATAGTCTAATGCAAAATACATTAAATTCTAGAAAACTGAAAACAGCAACATCTGTTCTTAGACCATTTACTGATAGAGGTGCACTTGCTGGATTATTTGGCGGCGGAGTAACATTCTTAGGATCAAGCGGATATGCTAGCAAAGTAAGCAAATCTGAAAAACTTGGATCAGTTATAGGATTAGCATTTGCTGCTTTAGATAATCCAAACGATCTGGCAGTAAGTACTATGTCATGGAGTAGATTAGGATATATGTATGCTAATGAAATGCTCCATAAAAATAGAAAACTTGGTGCTGGCGTAGGTGCATTAATAGGTATTGGAAGATGGATGGCTAATAAAAAATTATTGGCTGATGAACAGGCAAACATGTATATTCCAGAAGCAACAAAGAAAAAATGGGATATGCAAGAATATTTTGATCGCCTTACATATATAAAATATATGGGTCTTTTTGAACAAGCCGCAGATATGGCTAATGAAAAAGAAGGCGTAGATATTCGACAAATAATAGCAGCACAGCAAGAAGAACGTAGGGCATTAAACGAACAAAAGAAAAATTTAAGAGACGATCTTGCTGCTTTAGATAGACAACATGATAGTGATTCTGAAGAAGCAAAAACAATAATAAGACGACACTTAAATAAAATATCTGGAGCAAAAATTGCCCTTCGTGGCGGCGAATATACTAAATCTGCAATAATGTATAAAAATGCAGCAGATGCAACAATGTACGGGTTGCAAGAAGATGCTGTAATGGCAGATATAGTAAGGGCCCTTCCAAAAACCGAACGTGATTACTTCATCGAATTCATGAAAGAAAAAGATGAAGATAAGCGTAAAGAAATACTAAGAACAGTTTCTCCATTATTAAATCGTGCATTGCGTACAATTTGGAAAATGCCAGTTGAACCAATGCAAAGTAATGAAGATTATTTTGAACATCATACATTACCAGCACCAACATGGGCTGGATGGAGACCAGATATAGATCTTGCAAATGTAGAAGCCAAAGTAATTTACAATCAAGGTATGGCATTTTCAGATTTCGGAGTATATGCATCACAGTATAGAGACCAAGCTGTTATAAATACTCCAAATATAGATTATACTCAAGAACAACGTTCAACATTATTAACGAGATTAAAATTACAAATGGCATTAGCAGGTACTGGTCTAGATGCAAAATCTGTATCGGTAGAACCATCTCAAGACTCTACTATACAAGTTATAGCAAACGTAGCAAGAATAATTCCATACAAAATAAGCGAAGAATTTAATAATTTATTTTAATTTTTAAAAAGGTATGTCTTAATGAAAAAGAAAACTTATCCTACTCGTCCATTGGTTCAAGTCGCACCAAACTTTTTAAGTGGTGGGCTTGCATTACAAGAAGTACAAAATGCTATGGACCTGTTTACATACACATATAATACAAGAGCAATAGCAAGGCCAGCACAGAGCTTAGGAGCTCCGTCTGACCTGGCTCTTGATGTATTAGCTTCATTTTCTGGAGATATATATCCAAATAGTATTAAAAGTTATACGCAAAAACAAGAAAGTGCTATGCAATTCTTGTACTCACAATTAAGTGACATAATGAATATACAGACGCTAAATCCATATATTCCTCAAGATAAGATTGGACAGCGCCAATTGTTTATGCAATTTGGAGAAAATATAAGAAATGGCGGCAAAGATGCATTAAATGCGTTAGCAACAGTAGCTGACGTTGAAACAGTAGTTTCAGTTAATGCAGCTGGAAAATCTAATTCCTATATCTATCATGCAGCTTTTGAACATATACATAGTGGAAATACGGTAGGAAAATTTAAAGATAATCCAATTCAAAGTTTTTATATTGGAACATATAATCAAGAAGAAAGAAATTATTTAAGTCAAATAGCAGCATTAGTCAGAAACAATGATTTTGCTAAAATGTCTGAAGAACAAAAAGTTACATATGAATATATATCTCGCTTAGGAGCTTCTTTGTCAGACGTAACAGATCTAGTCAAAAAAGAAGCTAAAGATATTATTCTCACTGACGCACCAGTTGATGAATTTAGAAATTATCAAAATTTAATAAAAGGCATTAATGCATTAAACGCTTTAGGAAAACATCAAGAAGCTAATAGAGTTAACGGAATCAATCAAGGAATTTCTAAGTTAATAGATAATGTTGCAGAAATTCTTGCAAATAAAAAATCATTATTAACTGGATGGAATAGTCCATTTGATGCTGAAAACATGGTTCGCTTAATAGTACAAAATCCGCGTGCATTAGAAGAACTAAATAGAAGAGTAAAAGAACTTGGCGGAGATGCAAATATCGGATTACAAATGTTATATCAAAAAACATTTGATCCATTGAATGATTATGTATATAAAGCTAGTGCTGAAGCAAGATCGCAATTCATGACCAACATATATGGTTCAAGAATGCGCGAATTTACTAATAACAGACATGGTTATCAAATGGAAAATATAGCTAAAGCACTAGGTCTTGACGGAACTCACCACGATGCATTAGTAGATATACAACAAGAACGTCAGTTCTTCTTCGATATGGGTGATAAATTCTTTAATCCTCTGGATGATGATATTAGAAAAAGAACTATAAATAGAAATGTAATACATCCAGCTTTAGAAGATAACATTCACTTTAAAGGAATAGTTTTCCAAGGAAAAGCAAGTGGCTCAATGGAAAATATTCGCAAATATAATAATGATGTATTTGCTATAATTCGTGGATCAAATGGAGATATATATACATCAACAGGATTTAATTTAGAAAGAGCTACTGGTAAAGCTTTTGCTGCAAACCAATATACTCCTGGTGCTTGGGCAGAAGGAGTAACATATGAAACAACTGGAATATCAATAATTAACAAAAATAGCGAAATAGCAAAACAATTATCAAGATATAGTTCTTCATTTGTTGATGATGACATAGTAAAAATAGATTATCAACAAGCGTATCAAGATGATTTGACAAAATTATCCGAAATTGGCATGGAAACAAGATCAATATTTATGCCAAAAAGTAGATTTGCTAATTTTGGTAACTATGTAAATATAACAGGATATATAGATAAGAACACTGGAAGATATGAATATACAGATTTTGGTATTCAAGTGGCTAATGCATATAGAAGATCAGATACAAATCCTGTTAAAACATCTGCTGAAGCACATGCTGTATTTACAGATATAAATAAATTAAAGGGTGCAGATAGAACAGAAAGAAGCTTTACAAAATATGGCTACAGAACAAATAGAAATGCGATAATGCTTCAAGAAATTTTGGATGAAGGCACATTCTCAGAAAATGTTGGAACAAGACATAGTAAAGCAGTAGCATTACAGTCTGCTATTCAAAAAAGTAACAGCAAAGATTTAGCGATAAAAGCACAAGGCAAATCTGAACTAACCGCGATACTTGGGTCAACAAAAAACAAAATTAACGTTGACGATGTAATACAAAGTTTTTTAGTGACAGATAAAGAATCTGGAATAAAAAGCTTTTCTAACGCATGGTTAACAAACTGCATAAATATTGGAAGAAATATGCAGGAAGGATCTTTGTTTAAACAACTTCATAGTTCTATGATAGATATAATAACTGGAAATGATTTTAAAGTACAATTAAGTACAAATGAAAATCCAAATAAAATCTTTAATACAGTTTATCATAATACCATGGAAATTATGATGGATTATTTTCAATTTAAAAGATCACAACAATCTTATTCAAAACTATACAACACAAACGTAAAACGAGTAAACGAATATAATAAATTTTTTGTTAATATAAACGATTTTGTAAGAAGATATAGACCTGAAAATTATATCCCAACAAAATCTGAACAATTACACGGAAATTGGTTAAATATAGATTTAGATGCTGGTCCAGCAACGATTAGTAAAATAACTCGAGCTACAGAACTTAATATTAAAACAGATGAACAAGAACGCAAGGTAGTTTTAGATTTCGTTAATTTTCTAACAAAACAAAACGATATAGTAGACGAAGATTCTAAACAGCTATTAGAAAATTTATATACTAAAGGATCTAAAACAAAAGACACGGTAGCTATTGCATTAGAAATGCAAAATATTCTTAAGTCTGCAAAAGAAAAAAGCGGTGGAAAATATGGAGGATATATTCCTCAATCAATACAAATGCTACATACATCTGGAATTTTAAGTCCAGATGGACCACTTGGCAGACAAATGACAAAACGAGACGTTGCATTTCTAAAAAAAGTTATTAAGCAAGAATATGAAACCATATTAGATCACGGAATGAACAGAGAAAAAGCAATAACAAAAGTACGTGATTTTATGATAAATAGGATTCGTGGCGGAGAAGCAGGATTTAACAGGATAATAAACCCGCTAAACGATAATTTGAAAGCTGCTGCAACAAGAGTATATAAAACACATGTTGAAGGAGCAAGTGTATTTGCAAAAACACTAGTTAATTCATTATATAATTCTGGTATATCATTGCAAATTAGCGATACAAATATCATAGCAAGAAATGGATCAAGACGCGTAGATTTAACAAATTTAGTCCCAAAATTACAAAGTAATCAAATAGGAACAATGTATCTATCTATGGATCCAAAAACAAAATACATTGCTGGAACAATGTTAGAATTTAGAGATTTAGATGACCTATCTAAAGGATTTAGATTAAAATCTGTATTAGAAGAATCCGCCAATGAAACTTTTGGATATAATGGAACTTTTTTAGCACAAGCAATAGAAAGAGCAAAAGAGAACGGAGACGATGTTCTTAATGTTTTAAACAGATTTGTTAAAAATGCTCCAGAAGCGGTTAGAGAATATTCTCTAGCAACTGGAAGCGTTGCTGCAGATATGATAAATATGACAAAAGCTAAAATGAAACCATTATTTTCAGAAAGAAATCTAAATGCAATTATAGAATATTATAATGCTCATCCAACTCATGAAAAAATACATGAAGAAGCTATAGATGTTTTAAAAAAATATTTGCAAAATCCAGGATTGGAAGGATTACACCAAGACGAAGCAATGTTAAAATTAATGTCTGGGAATAATCCAGTTATTAATCCAATAATTTCTGGAATGGAAATTGGAGATATTGATTTAACATTAGAAGGTACAGCTAAACAATCTAGTACTGAGGGCGCAAGTGTTGCATTTGCTAAACCATTTGGTTTCTTTGATAGATATCAGAGTTATGAACGCGGTATTCAAGATGCACAAAAAAATGCAATTTATATGAATACGCATTTAACAAAAACGCAAAAAAATAGACTAGAAGAAGGAAATATAAGATTTGACTTTGGTTCTACATTCGCAACCACAACGGAACAAAATCTTAATAGATATACAACAGAAACAGGAATACAATATGCCGGATCTATACAGCAATATGCTTTAGAAGCAGATGAAAAAACAAAAGAAGAAATTGTTAGAGTATTAAAACAAAAATACAAAGATGATGATACACTAGCAAGAGTATTTAATATACAATTTAAACCATATGAAGGCGGCGGATGGATGAACGGAAGATTATATGACACGTTTGAAAATCCAAGAACGTGGCAAATAATTAAACCTGGCCGCAGAGAAATTCTTAGCACTTCAAATATGGATGCTAGAAAATATGAATCTGGAATGAACCTTCGCTTCAAAAAAGGTAAAAATGGAAAAGTTAGCTTCATGGGGTATGGAAAAGGTATATATGCAAACCAAAATGATCCAATAGCTAATTTCTATGAACAATTTTTTGGAGAAGAAAGAGAAATAGCGGCTAAGAGAAAATCTATTGCCTCTATAGTATATTTATCAGAAGATGGAAAACACATAGTTAGTGAAAATGACTTAAGAGATGTCATAACAAAAAAGTTAAACGCAGCAGGAATAGAAATGAATGCCAAAAACTTTATGGCTATGGCGGATCAAACATATACTAAAGCTATTGTTGCAAAACGAATTTTTGATTCAGGTATATTTAAAGTTGCAGATTCAGACAAACATGAATCTGTTGCTGGTATTAGAGCAATAGGAGATTATTTTTCTGGTATTGGAACAGAAGAATGGCAAAAAGATGAAGCATTGTTATCTAAAGTTTTTGCCAGTGATGAATTTAGCAAATGGTCAACAGAAGTTTTAGGAGAAGACTTTAAAACTGGACACACATTTACATCTGAAATATATGAAGACATTGCATCTATGAAGTTCTCTTCTCCAATATTTGAAGGATATGAAGATAGTCTTAAAAAAGCAATTTATAGAGAATATAATCAATACGCTCAAGATAAGCTTGGAATAGATATATCAGATCCAAATTTAAACAATGCCCAAAGAAAACCGGCAGAAAAAGCAATCAGACAAAAATTTAAGCAATCTGCAATTGAAGCAAGATATAGACTTTCTGATATAGTAAATAAAGAATTTAATGCCACGTTTTTACGTATGTCATTTGGAGATGCAAAAGCAGATCCATTTGGTACTGTAGTTGATCACGGCAATAAAGACGAATTAATATATAGCGCATTTAATTATGTTAGCAATCAACTTCATCCAGATAAAACATCAACAACTATTAAAGAGATAAAAGAAGATAAACAAAAGTTTATAGATTTAGTAAACGGTCTTGGTTTATTTACACATCGCGGTCAAAAATTTGAATTAACATTAGATGAACAAACTGGTACTATATTATCTCCTACTGAAGATTGGAATATTAATGATATAACATTAAAAGAAGTATTTGGTTTTAATGGTAAAGAAATAGACAAAAATATTCCATTAGAAGAATTAAAAAGAAGACAAAATCTTGCAATATCAGAATTTAATAAACAACCACAGTGGATAACAACATATATGCTGAGTGATACATATGGCTCATTAATGAAGCATAAAATTTCAGATCGCGAATTAATGTCATATACAAATACGCTATGGGATGAAAATCTTGTAAATCGTTTAGTTGACAAAGCTGGCAGCGAAGAAAAATTCGTAGGAATATTTGGTAAATTAATTGATGAGAATATAAAAAGTAAAGAAGATTTTACGAAACTTTATGGAAGACCAGTATTTGATAGAGAATTAGATTTCTTCTTCGATAGATTTGCTTTTATGAGATGGAGCGATAGAAATCCATTATCTGTAGATAAAGATGGAATATTCAAAGAAATTATAAATCCTGTAACATATAGAGAAGAAAAAACTAATGAATTAGTTAGAAACTTGAGAAAAGGTGTAGGATCTGATAGAATAGTATCGCAATCTTTTGCTGATGATCTATACGAAGTTGCGTCACTAAGAAAAGCTACAGATTTTAATATCAGTAAAAAAATAACAGAAAGAGAATTAATTTCTGATAATGGAAAAATAAGAGACGCACAATTAAAACAAGGACGCAATTTCTTTAGAAAAGTTGGAATAAATGATATAGATGTTGCTGCAGATACTTCAATAATAGACTTAATTGATAATCCAAATAGTATATACGGGAATAATTTACTAATAGACTTAAAAGATTCAAAGCTCGGATTAGATAGTACAACCTTAAGTAGAACAAGCATTGCTTCAGCTGGAATATCATTAACTCCAAATGGCCAAGATAGAGTTATTTCGGCAGAATACCAAAAGACATTAAGTCGTATTCAAAATGAATATTCAAACATAAAGACGTTGCATGAACAAGGAATAGCTCATGATTCAGAAGAATACAAGCAAGCAATTGCAAGATTAAATAAAGCTACAGATGTATTTGTACAGCAACAAAATGAATATTCAAAAGGAATGGAAAAATCTTCTAAGGCATTAAAAATTCAAAGCACTAGAGTTCCAGCATCAGTTACTGGAAAAGTAAATGTTTTTACACAAGGCGATGAGTTACTTAGAAACAAAAACATTACAAATCAAAATATAGCTATAATTAGTGAAGCTAATTTGGCAGATATGGGATTTGATGACAAATACTTTAATAAGCTTGAAAAGAAATTTGGTATTACAAAAGAAGATTGGCTAAAAGAAGCAAGAACGAATGGAATCATGGGTAGAGTACATCGTAATCCATCAGACTATTGGGGCTCTACAATGGCTGTCCAAATATATGTTGATCCATCGCAGAAAGAAAATCAAATAGCGTATGATAATATAACCGCTGCGTTCTTGAAAGCTGACTCAGACGGTGACTATGCAAAAGCAATGATGCAAGGAACTGTTGACAAAAATGGTAACTTTATTGATGTTAATACATTAAGAATGTTAAAAAATAAAGGAAAATTAAATGATAGTTTACTAAAAGACCTAAAAACAATAGAAGAAGGTCATAAACTACGTATTAATATTCAAGAAATGGACACAAACGCAATGGTGCAAAAAGTTGCCAATTATAATAAAGAATTAGACAAAGTATATGCAGAATATGCTAATAATATATTTCTTAAAAATGATGCTGACGGTGCAGTAGAAAAATTAATCAGAAAAGATGCGTCTATGTCATTAGGTGGCAAATTTATAGGTAGAAATACTGAAATAACCAACGCAACAAGACGTAGAGAAATAAGCAATGCTTTTAGTAACTATAAAGATGATATAGTAAAAGCACTAGAAAATACAAAAGGTATTGACGAAACAGTAGTAAATAATATAAAATATTCTAGTGATGGAATATATATGGCAGCAGAATTACAATCATATTTTTGGAATCCTGACTCAAGTTCAAATTTAAGAGAAGAATTTTTTAAAAATTTAGGCTCTAATGCTCAACAAATAGATTTAGCATATCAAGATGCAATTTCTACAGATAGCGGTAGAAGACTAATGTTAAATAAATTGTCAAGAAAAGGTGTAGGATTATCAGATACTCCATTTATGGCAGTTGATGTATTAAGAGCAAATGCAGTTAACTCTGGAAGAAATGTTCTATCTAATGAGCAAAATGCAGCAATGTATTTGCTAAAAGAATTAGAGAAAGAACAGGTTTTAACTCCAAAGAAACAGGCTGGAGAAATTAAAGAAAACGTTACAAAAAATTTAGACGCATTAAATACATTAATGAATGATGTATTTAAAAATGGAAAAAATAATGCAGAATTAAAAGAACGTTTTATTAACTTCATGGAAGAGACTGCAAGAAAACCTGATAGTCGTTATGCACCAGAATCTTTATTAAAAATATTTACAGACTCAGAAGGGAATTTAGATTCCAGAAAAATATGGGAAAAAGCATACGAAGGAATTGTAAATTCAGTTGAAGATGCAAGACAAAATTCTCCAATGCTTAGAAATGTTATACTTGATGTTAGTCACTTATCTGCTTTGGGCAAAGGAAGACGTAGTGACGTTTTTCAACACGCTAAAACATTTGCAAGATATGTTAATAATTCAATAGCAGCAAGCAATGGCTTTGAAGATACAACTGAAATAATGGCTAGACAAGCTGAATTAATAGGCAGAGAAGCCGCAGAAAATAAAGAAACATTTGAACAACTTGCAAAGCAACGTGCCATTACTAGAAAAGCTATAAATGCTAATGTTGTGAAAGGATTCAAATCAACTAAAAGCTTAGCAATTGCAGCACTAGGAATTGCTGGAGCTGCGGTATTTGGAGGATATGCTGGTGGTAATCCTTCTGTTCCAGCACAACAACAAGCTCAAGGAATACACGAACAGAATCCTCCTCCGAGAGCAATAAATTTAGCAGATAAAAGTTTAACAACGGCTAGTAGAAAACAAGCAGGATACGTTATTAATCTAAATGTACAAACGCAAAAAGATAAAGAATATGCTAGTCGTTTAATAACGCAAGCAGTAACACAAAATTTCCAAGATACAAACGTAAATGTATCAATGAACGTAAATCAACAACCTGGTAATATATCGGGCAAAGATTTAATGGATTATTTAGAACAAGCTTTATAATATATTCGGAGGATCCAAATGGCTGAAGCCACACATGGAACTATAATCAACGATTTTGGAAAATCCTTGCCAACATTGGAAGATTTCTTCTACAATGACTTGGAAGGATATGACACACAACAATTAACAAATTCAGAAAAAACTTTATTTTACCAAGAAGGTCCGCCACAATCAGCGGACTATCTTGGTATTTCTCCAGACGGATCTTTGCTGTCTATAAAACTTCCAAAAGAAGCTTTTGATCTTTCTGAAAAAAGCATTATCACAAATTCTGTTACTGGTAACAATGTAAGAATTGACTTATCCAAAGCTGAATATGGTGGATATGCAAATATAGCAGAAATGCTAGAATCATATAAAAATAATGGACAATATAGTGGATATTATGCAACACAAGGAGCAGAGAATATAGATTTATATCAACGCAACGGGATGGCATATGCTGCCAATATGCGTTTATTATATACTAATGTTCCTGAAGTTGCACGTTTTACCTCATCTGAAATTGAGGTGCCAAACGGAGAAGATGAAGATAGTGTTATAATCCCAAAAACATATAAAGATATAAAAGATTCAAGTTTATATCACTATTCATCTACTCCATATCCATATGTTATGACATATGATACAACAGATAAAGATCAAACAGCAACATGTACTAACTATCAAAATGCTACAGCAAAAAATAGTTACAATGATAACGATAGACTATATTTTATAAAAAAAGATGGTCAATATTATCAAGCTATTAAATTAAATTTAACATCTAATAACCAATATAATAAAAACAAAGGCCAAACAAGACAAATATTATTATTAAATAATGACAAAAGTAACAAAAATGATGGCACATCTGGTTATGATGCTAAAAACACTTTAATACAAAATATAAATGAAGCTAAAGATATTCGCGTTGTATTTGATATAAATTCATTATCTAATCAAAGCAGTGTAGCAGTATATCAAGAAAAATATCCATTAGACTATAAAGATGGAACGGTAGATAATAATTTATCTAATTATGTTAAAGATTTAGCAAATAAAATTTTCGATGATAGCTGGTATAAATATACTGGTTATGTTCCAAACGGTTTAGATAAATACCATAGACTAAATGGTGTTATTTACGTTCAAAAAGAAGTAACTGGAGAAGACGGCAAAAAACAACTTGTATGGTATAATCTTAACAAAATGATTATTGCCAATGCAAATAGTAAAGAATCTCCAACAGACAATAATGCTTCTGTATCTAGTGCTTATCATATAGAATATGGTCCAGATTCACTAAAGCCATATACATATAATTATGCAAATAAACAATATGTAGATAAGTTTTGGTCTGAAGCTGGAAATAATGAAGACGGAAGAATTAAAGCACAAATAGAAGTATTCAAAAAAACAAAACTAGTTGATATATTCACTTCTGCAGCTGATGGATATAATAAACCTGAAGATGTTTTATATAATTGGACCGTTGCATTAGGTGATTTAACATTATTCATTCCGCCAGAAAGTATTCGCGTAGTATCCCAAACAAATACTACTAGAGTACCAGTCATGAGATCAAAAGGCACAGTAGCAAAAGGAAGAGAACGTTCTATGCAATATATAGAACTAAATCTTTTCTTTAACGAAGATAGAGGAATCAATGGATCTGAATATAAAGTTAAAGCGCCTAACGGATCTCAAGAATTTATATATAAAATGAATGGATTCCGTGCATTAATTGCACAAATGAAATTCGTTCCATATCTTCCAGTAGTAAATAAATATATAAATGAAGTTCTTGGAATATATGCAGTATGTATAGAAAATATAAACGTATCTACAGTACCCAATTTTCCAAAACTATTGCAAGCAAAAGTATTGCTGAGCAAATTTAATTATAATGTATTTATGCCAGAAATACCAATGCCAAATAATGATTCAACAATAAGCACGAATTTCAAGAATCCATTTTCTGCTTGTATAGATTATGATACAATGCGTTGGTATTATCAACGTTGCATCTTACTTGGTGATGAATTAGATAGACTTTTAAATGAAACTGACCCAGCTAAAAAAATAACGGTAAACTCATTAGAGTTTTATACGCGGACGATATTTGCAAATCGTACCGCGCTATTGCCATGTCATTTTAAAGATCCAAATATTTCAGTATATATTGCCGACGAAAATCATTTAAAAAGACTTCTTGAAATCAAACAAGATGCACTAAAAAAAGCAACTAATGCTTCAGATAATTATAACCCTTCTGAAAATGAAGCTCGCCTAATTAAAGAAATAGACAAACTAAATAATAATATTGATATTCAAGGAATATATGCAAAATATATTGGAAAATCAAATGAAATGATTGCGGCAATTAGAAGACTGCAAGATTCTAATGAAGAAACGATAGAAAAAGATTTAAAAATAACAAGTAACGGTATTCAATATAAAGGTAAGTCATATAGCTATACAAGAGATAGCGTAAGTTATTTTCTTAATGATTGGTTATATGATCCAATGATAGCAGAATATAAAGAGAAGGCTTCAACATTAAGAAATGATGCTGGAAATGAAATTGTATCTTTAGTTACAAAAGATGGGGAATATATTACAATAAAATTAAATACAGATTCTTACTTAAGCAATGCTGATAGAAAGAATACCGTAAGAGAAAGCACTGTATTTATGAAATCTAGTAAATCAGTAAGTTCTGTTGATCCAGATAGAGTATTCGAAGATTCAACAATAAAACTAAAAATAGTTACTGATTATTATGATGATAGTGATCATACTGGAATAGATACACAAGAAGGAGATTTAGATTATTTCTTAAAGGTTATGTCAAAGCTGCAATCTTTCTATGGAAGCAGTGCAGTTATAAACCAAGACGAGGCAGATCCAAATCATTCTTTAAAATTCCTGAATTGGTGTAGTACTCAAGGTAAAGCAATAATAGATGCCAATGAAAAAGCGTCTATATTAAAACAATCAATAGACTTAGAAACAGTACATTCATTAAAATATAAACAAATTATAGAGAATGCTTTGGTTACTAAATTCTCAGCAACATTGGGAAATACATTTGCTAGAGTAGGAGTTACCGGAACAGATGGATCTGCACCACAATATATGGGTGGACAAGATACCAGAATAACATGGACAATAGAAACCAAAGATGAATTTATTGCTAGCACATTTAAAAGTCTTCCAGAGCTTACCGCATATTATACAAGAACATATAGACAGGTTCTTCCAACATATCCAATTAAAATAGATTCTGAGTTTACTAGATTATTAGGTGTTCAAGAAATAACAATAGACAATGTTATAGTTGACACAGTAGATGGCTTCCCTGGATTATATAGAATTATAGTTAATGCCATGTCAGTAGATAGAACATTAAGAAATAAGGAAGCTTTAAAATTAGTAGATATCAAGAATCAAGGCTTAGAAAAATCTAGAAGATTACAAGCTGTTAATTTAGAAAAATATAAAGATCTTGAAGCAGAATTTGCTAAAGCAGAAGTATATCCAGATTTAGAACTTCCAAAAATTAGTGAACTTGGCAAACTTGGATGGAGATATATTAGATACCGTGCAAAAGAAAGACAAAAACCAGATTTCTTTATAGATCCTGATTTTTATTTTACTTATCCAGCTTTAACATTTGGTCGGGCTTTAATAGAAGCTCTTCGTTGCACATTTGATGAAACAATTAATAAGGAAGAAAACGAAGACGATATTCTAGAACTATTAACTGATACATCTGGTGGACAACGTCGCGTCATGAAAAATGGTGGAATAAGCCAAGAAAAAATGAATGACATGTCCAAAGCTGATATAGCAGACAGAAAAGCAATAAAGACAGGATTTTTAAAACAGGATAGAACTTATTTCTTAGATGCTATAAAATCTATTATTTACAGAGTTCCAATTGGATCTTTTGATATATGTAAAAAAATACGTTGTGTATTTACAGAACCTTTCTACATTAATGAAGTACTTAAAAAGTACGAAGAAAAAAAGGATACAAAAGATAATCCGACATCAGTTGCTGGTTTTAAAAAAATACAAGAAGAACAGCAAAAATCCGCAAACAGCGGTGGTGGCGGAGGAAGTTTTAATGGCGTTACTAGTGAAACCACAGAAGAAAAAGATAAAAAAGTGGCAGAACTATTTAAAAAATTTGAAGATTGTGCAAAAGAACTTGAAGATCATCTACTTACAAAAGACGATGGATTATCCGAAACAAGTAGTTTTAATGGATATGATTCTTCTGTCATATCTGAGTTTCTTTATAATTATGGTTTTTGGGATACAGTAAAGAAATATGGCGTATTTCCACAGGTCAATATTGTAGATGAACTTGGAGATTCTGATGTAAATTTTGGAGCAAATTCCGATCTGGTAAAAGATGGAAAGATAAATACATCAAAAGCATCAGAATCAGAAAGAGAAGCAATGACCAATCTTGTATATCTTGTTCAAGCAGCAGCTGATGCGTTAAGTGGAAAAGAAGAATGTACTGCTAAAAATAAAACAAAAGGTTTTGTAGTAAAAGAGTGGCAAGCAAATTTAAATCTTCCATATGCATCTAATAATACCGCTGCTTTTACGAAAGAAGAAGATATAAATTTAAATCTCGTTAGAAATTTCGGCGTATTCCATATTAAAAAATATAACTATAATGAACTATATACAATTCTTCCAAAAGAAGAACAAAAAGCTCTTCAGGAAGATTATGAAAACGACAAACATAATTTTTATGTTTTAGATCCATATTTTAGATATAGAAGTAAAGAAGAAAAAGAAAAATATCTAAAATGTTGTGCAACTAATTCAAAATATTGTTTAAAAGCTTTTCTTAGAATAATGATTTGGTATATGGCAAAACTGATAAGATATCACGTTATTCCAAGTATTGAATTTGATATCAAAAGAAAAGAAACAATAAATGAAGCAGATACAAATGAGGCAGTTAAAAAATTATTAGAAAAACATAAAGCTGCACAACAATCAGTTTCTAAACTATATGAAAATTTGAAGAATTTTGCCAATAACAATGGAGAAGCGTTTGATACTGGTAAATTCTTTGCAGCTATACTTCTTGCTATAACAGATGAAGGATTTGGTAAAAATACACTATTTGACTTATATAATATGAGAAATTATAATGAGTTGAATGGAATTATTCAATATTGTACATCAGCAAAATTTAAGCTTCGCAATGAAACAGATCCAACATTCAAAGATAGAAAAAATATAATTAGAAGATATTTATTTGCTCTGTATGGATATGATATTTTACCAGATCCAAACAATGTAGGAAAAGACGTAAGTGCGTCTCCAACAGGTAGGTTTTTAACTGACTTTAATACTAAATTATCTTTAGAAGCATGCGGAAAGCCTATGCAATATATGCGTGATAGTTTCTACGACATGGTTCGTAGCGACTATCGTGGACGTATGCTACGTGCATTTCCAACATTTTATATGGTATTTGCAGACGAAGGAAGAGAAATAGGATTATGGAAATTACATGATAATTTCTATAATGTAAACGCTATTCATGAAATACAAATAGTAAAGTCTAGAAAAATTCCAGCAGATACATGTAAAATAGTTTTATCTAACATGTTTCAGACATTTACCACTGATGACGAAGATTGCACAATAAATTACAAAGGTAGCCTTGGAGATTTAGTAACATCATTCTTAAATCCTCATTCTGCAGCACAAGATGCAGAATTAAGAAGATTAGCAGCAGATAAAATTAATAGAGCAAAATTACAAACTGGTGTAAGAATACATGTGCGCATGGGATATGGAGCAAATGCATCGGATTTGCCATGTTGTTTTAATGGCGTTATTGCTGATATAAAACCAGGAGAACTAGTAGAAATAGTTGCTCAAGGTGACGGTGTAGAATTATGTAATCCAATATATATGGAAGACACAGCAGATATTGCAAGAAATAATGATAATTTTGCAACAATGGACAAATGGGTCTGTGGCGCTCCTCCAAAAGATATTCTTCAAGCATTTTTAACAGCAAAAGGTGGCCCAATGGCTGCATATATTGCTGGAAGATATAGAAATAATTTCTTTAATGGACTAACAGCAAAACAAACATCAGAATATCTTGAAGAAGAAAATGAAAATGCAAAACCTTTATTTAACCAAGACGGTTTTGCACAATATGCTATATCAAGGTTTTTTAATAATAACCCATACGGAATAAGACATTTTGGAAATCCTGACTATAGAGAAATCTTTAGACAAGGAGAACCAGCACAAAATCTATATGAAATAACAAATAAGTCTAATGACTGGATTTCTGAAGATATAGAAAATAATGTATATTTTGGTGACGGCGCGCTGGATTTAGACGACAAATTAAATGGGATAATTGGTATTGATGATCACAGTGAACTTCCATATATTTCATTTAAACCGTTTGGAAAAACAGTATGGGATATAATGCATATTTGTCAATCAATAAATCCGTCATACATAACTGGTATAGCAGATTTCCAATTCAGAAGCACAATATTTTTTGGTAAACCGCATTTTTATTATGCATATAAATATGTTGTTGCCGAAGATGGTAAAACATATTATGAAAAGCGTAAACCATTTAGACAATGGCATTTTTATAACAATATGAGTGATATAGTAGATAATAAAATATCTGCTAGTAGTGAAAAAATTAAAACAAACGCTGTTGGCCTATATGAAGTAGAATGTGTTTCTGGCATGAAAAAAACAGAACCGATGTGGGTTGATATGGATATATATCCAGAATACCAGAAATCGATGGTTGTAGATACAAAATTGTATGGAAAAAGCTGGGTAAAACATAATGCTCTTTTTGGAACATTAAGTGCAATTCCGTTAGTTGGAAGACTTGTAGATTTAGTTATGAATGTACCAGCACAAATAACTAATGATCTAGGCGATGATTGGTTTGCAACATGGTTTGACAATAGAGGATCAATAACAAATCATTCCAACATGGCAGAAGATGCAGTAATCTCAGCACTTAAGAACTCCATGAGAGAAATGTATCAAGGATACATTATAACATTAGGAGATCCTTCAGTAAAACCATATGATCGTATGAGTATAACAGATACTTATGAAAACATGGAAGGACTGTGTGACGTAAGAGAAGTTATACAAACAATGAATATATATAATGGATTTACAACAACAATAACCCCAGACGCTATATCTGCCCATGAAATGAAAGACGAAATACAGTACTTTAACATTTATGCAAGATTGGCTTCTAGAGCATTGCAAGGAATAGCAATAGCATATGCAGGAAATAAAGCTGGAAATTATCTATGGACAAAAGGTGGTTTTGAGTTAGCTAAAGCAGATAATGCATTAAGAAAACAAATTGCTGAATATACAGCAAAACAGGGACCATTCCCAACAGTACAAACATCTATAGAAGAAATAGCAAAAGCAACTGGAAAATCAGTAGAAGAAATCAAGAAATTAGACGAAGGTACTGCAAGAAAAATCATTGCAAAGTTACTAGAAGCTGGCGATTCTGGAAAATCTGCACTTAAAGGTTATCTTAAAACTTTTGGAATGGCTTTAACAAAACCATTAGGTACAGGAAAAGTTGCTACTGCAGCAAAAGGTGTTCTTGGCGCAGGTGCTAAAAAAATAGGTTCTGGATTAGTATCATTTATTGGTGGCACTGCAGGCGGTTTAGCAACTGTTGCATTTACTATCCTCATGGGATCTGTAAATACTGGAATATATAGAACAATAAAAGGACAACAGGTGCTTTATATTTTCCCAATGCGTAAATTTGGCAAAGCATTTACTGCAGGATTAGATGGACAACAAGGTTTAGTATATGGCACTGTTCAATTTAACTCTCCAGGTCCAATAGAACAATTATTAGGTCATTATTTTGGACATAATAAAGGAGAGTACAGTGGATTTATTAACTTTGCAAAAGGCTTGTTTTTAGATGAAAAAGTCATGGAAATGGCAGATAGATTCGATACAACTCAAGATGGAGAATTTAGACAAGCTGCAATGTCTGGGCCAGATGAAGAATTGTATGGAACAAAATCTGAAGCATTATCTGGTCCACAGCTAAGTAAATTCCTATACCAACCAAGAAGCGCATATGCAATGTCATTAATGCCGAGAGCAATGGTTGACGGAGTTAGTAAAACATGGATGCCAACACAGAAACAGATGCAATCAATAATATCTAAAGCAGTAGAAGGAAGATACTATATAGATAATATTAGTGACTGGGTTATAAATCCAAATTTAAGAAATTTGATATATATAGAAGATGATCTTCGTTTAAAAAGATTTTTCGAATCAGGCTTTTTAAGAACGTTGCCACAAGTAATAGCATCGCAGGGTAAATTTGATACACTAAATAAAGATAATCTAATTACATTCCCTGTTCATATGCCAAGAGGATCAACAAAGAATGTTGTTGGCGTGAAAAGAAAAGAAACAAATAAAAAAGATAACAAAGTAAAAATAACATTAGATGTCCCGTATTTATCTGATGAAGGAATTGTTATATTAAAAGAATTATGCCAACATATTCTTCAAAATTCAGAATATTTAAAAGAACCAGATTCAAGAGAAATAGAGCAATCAAATAAAGATACATCATTAATAATATCTTCTGCTTTGATAGTTGGATCTCAAAATAAATTATATGGTTCTGGATTCCATATTATGCTTACAGGAACTGGAAAACTTGGAGAAGACGGAGTTCTAAAAGGACACGTCGAAGAATATAGAAAAATTCTCCAAGAAGCATTAAAATCTCCAAGTGCAAAATATGAAAGACTTCCTTTATTTACTATAGATCAAAAAGTAGAAAAATTAAATGAAGTTGGAATAGATATTGCACCATTGTCTCCTTTTGCAAACAATATGGCATTAACTGATGAAGAAATGAAAAATGTTTCAGGATCTAGCGTTAAATCTACAGACAAAGAAAAATCTGTAGACTGCAAATTACCGACTAAGTCTGAAATAGAAAATAAATATACCGATCATGTTCATTATTCAGATTTGGATGAACCACTTAAGCGTTGTGGAGAAGCATATACAAAGCTTACTTATAATGATATAGCAAGAAGCGAACCTATTAATAGAGACACAAAAGAAAGACAAAGCGTATATCCATCTGGATGGAAAGACAAAGCGGTTACTGGCCAAGAAATATACCAACGTTGTCATTTAATTGCGCATTCTATGCAAGGTGACGAAGGTAATGTTAAAAACTTGATAACAGGTACTAGCGAATTTAATCAAAGAATGTTAGTACATGAAACTCAAGTTAAAGATTATCTTAAAAATAATAAAGATGCAACTGTATTATATAAAGTTACGCCAGTATATGAAGGAGATAATTTAGTAGCTTCATACGTAATAATGGAAGCAACTGATATAACAGACCCAAATAATCCAATGTCTATATTTGGCGGAGACAGAGACGATCCTAAACATTACATTGTATATAACACACAAGATGGTTATAATATAAACTATAAAACAGGAAATCTAATAAAATGACAGAAGCAAGAGATAAGTTTCAAGAGAGAGCAGTAAACCCAATAGTTTCAAACAATGCCGTTACTGAGTGCATCGGCATTGTTATGAAAGCTAATGAAAGAGAAAACATTTGCGATGTTTCTTATATTAATAGTTCTGGAAAATATGATAGAAAAGAAAACATAGAGTACAGAATTAAAAATAAAAAAGACGAATGGTTTCCTGCAGAACAAGACCGTGTTATATTGCATGAATCCAATGATAATCAACCAGTTATAGTCAATGAACTGGTTGATTATACAAAGGATTGGAAGAAAAATAGATCTATAAAAAATACCGATGTATTCGCATCGAATGATTTTGGTTGTAGTAGTATGACAGATTAATATGGCAGATACAAATAGTAAAAAAGAAGCAACTGTAGAAGATGTTGTCAATGCAGCGAAAAATAGAAATGCTGATAATAATAAAATAAAAATAGATAATGAGCCAGCAAAAGGTACACAAGCATATATAGTAAAGAAAGCATTAGAAAATGGTGAAACTTTAATTGGCTATCAAAAAATAGTATCACAAATTTTTGACAGTGATGCTGATACAATAAAAGATGATGCTTATTATTTAGCGAGATCGAGAGATGATTCATTTCATAATGATCATGGTTCAATAACGCTAAAAGAAGACGGAACAATCACTATGGGTTCAGAAGTATTTAATAGTTTCCGTATGAATCCAAGTGGAAAAACAGCTTTTACTAACACAGAAATGATAGTAAAAACTAATGCAATTACCGTTGAAACAGACGACATAATAATTAATAATCATAAGCTTAATAATAAGTTATATGAATTAGCCGATTTTAAAAAAGTTCTTAACACATATGATGACACACCAAAAATTGTTGGTGGATTAACAATGCTTGGTACAGTCATGGTAAGAGCATGGGAACCAACTTTAAAACGCTATGTTTTAGTTAGAAGGCTAATAAATATACCTGTATTTTCTCCGTCTCTTGGTGGCAAAGAAATAAATCCAGGTATTAAAGTTTCGTCAGACATGTCAAAATTATCAGAATGGAAGAAACAAATTAATACGACTGGAATTACAAATTCTGCACAATTATTAGAACAAATGTGGCCATTAAGAAATGCCGCAATTGCTTTAAAAGAACAAGCTATAGCAGCAGCAAATGAAAAACTAAAAGAAGAAAATGCTAAAAAGCAGTCCACTTCAATGACATCAATGACTGGTCAAAACCCAGCCACAGTTGGCGCTAGTTCCGTAGCAATGAGCAGCGGAGGAGAACATGGTGGCGGTGGTGGAAGCTTTACTGGCGATAAGAGTGTTCGTTATGAAGGAACCTCAAGCGATATGGCTAAAGAAGCATGGGCTGAAGCCCAACGCATAGCAAAAGATTTAAACATAGATCCAACAATAATTTATGGACAATGGTATCACGAATCTGGTGGTTTCTCATCTACGCTAGCAATGGAAAATTGTAATCTGGGCGGTTTAACACAAACACAACCAAATGGAGAAGCAAATAAACAACCAGATGGTGGAAACTATTATATGGAGTTTAAGTCAATACATGATTATGCCGAATACTTTAAACGTATTTGGGGCCCAGACGTTAAAGGCGTAAGTTCAGCAGAGCAGTATGCTTCTAATTTAAAACGTGAAGGATATTATGGAGATAGTTATGAAAATTATGTTGCAGGCATATATAGTGGCATGAAACATATTCCAGCTTCTTCAGCATAATACATTGGAGAGTTAATTATGAATTATCAAAACTTAATGCAAGATATGCTGGATGACATTTATAATCCAGCTAATAGAGGAATTGGCGCAGGAATTTACCAGTCTTCAGGAAATTCTACAATAACATCTGTTACTACAACAACTAAAAGCAACAACAAAAATACCATTCAATCTGTTTTAAAAGATACTGGAACTACGGTTAACAAAACTGTCAAAACTGGAGTTACAGATACTCTAAATCAAACAATTAAAGCAAGTACAGCTAATGTTGAAAAATCATTAGGCGAACTTACTAGAGAATTATTAACAGATAAGGGCGGATCCGTATCAATCAATGGCGTGCTAAATTCTGTTATGAAGAAAACAGTCGATCAAATTATTAATGACGAAATTAAAAAAGGAAGTTTATCATTCCAAACTAGCCAATTAGGTACTACTATTGCTAAAGTTCGTTCTTATTATAAAAAGCTTTATGATGGAGATGTTATAATGCTCAATCTTCGTAATAATGCAGAGAAAAATATTACGAAAGCAATAACACAATCCCTAAATGACAAACTAGCTTCTTGGCAAAAAGGATTACCAAATTGGCAAAAACGCTTACTGGCAAATTCTAAATTAGCATCATCTCTACAAAGCTTTCTTAAGGTTCAAACACAAAATTGCATTAAGAGTATCTTTGGAGATAGCTTAATTAGTGGAATTAATAATAAACTTCTAAAGAATTTGACAAATATTAAAGACGCCATTAAAACACAATTTAATACAACATTTAAAGGTGCAATTGAATATGCTGCGAAATCACAAAAAGCTATTGCTGAAAAGATAGTTCAATTCCAAGAAATGAAAAAGAAATTTGAACAACATATATCATCAATAATCAATGAATATAAAAAGAAAATTTCTGAAGCAATTCAAAACTTTACCAACAAGCTAGTTAGTACAATAACATCTTCAATAAAAGTTAGTCTTTCAGGAGTTAAACTTTAATGATAGATTTTAAACTAACAAGAAATGGGGATATTGATATTGCAGCAGCATATCAATTCCCCATTTTTAATATAAAGTTTTTTATAAAAGAATATCCGTGTCTATTAATAAATTTTGATACAAAAGTATTAAAAGTTATGCCAAGAAATAATAGATTTAAAATAGATTTTAAAACAAATATAAAAAAGACGGATAGTAATGTTTCTACAGTTTCTATAAGAGATAAAGCAGAATTGGCTCAGCAAATAATAATAAGATTAAAGACTGAGCTAGGAGAATTTACATACATACCTACATTAGGTAGTGAATTAGTACTAGAAAGACATAACGATATAAATTCTGAATTATCAATAGAACAAATAAAACAATACGTTAAAAATGCAATAGCAGACGTAGAGCTGTCTGATTATGAAGTAAATGTAGAAAGAGTCGATGACGAAAGTAGATATATATATGAAACTTTAAAAATAATTATCGATTCAGAAGAATTAGATGGATATACTGCTATAATTTAAGGAGCTACTATGAGAGAAACTCAAGAAATACATGATTCTTTAATAAGTAAATTAGAAGATAATTTAGACAATCAAATAAAAAGTGGCTCAATGCTTGATATGTTTGCTCATTCTATTGCAGAAGAAAACCGAGAGTTATATCAAGAAATAGAAGACGCTAAAAATCCTCATTTGTTTACAAATACATGGGGAGAAGATTTAGATAGCTTAGGGTATTGGGTCGGAATTACAAGAAAAACCAATGAAGATGATAATTCATACAAATATCGTCTAAAAGATTGGGTATTTTCTGCAGAAGCTTCAAATACTATTTCTATTTCAAACGCTTTGTTAAATCCAGAATATGCAAGCAATATAGATTATGTACCAAGAACGCATGGATGTGGAACTGGAACATGCTATATTATTCCAAAGGAATACGAAAATGATGTTATTGCTAATGCATTAACAGAAGCAAAACAAAAGATAGCCGAAATAGTTTCACCAAGTTTATATGTTGAATATATAGTTCCTACAATCCGTGCAGTACGTTTAAACTGCTTCCTGACAACAGAAGAAGTTGATGAAAGTCAAGTTAAAAACACGATTGCAGATAAAATTAAGACATACATTAACTCAATCGCTCCAGGAGATTTATTAAAAGTAGGAGAATTATTGAGAATAGGACTAGGAGTAACTGGCACGGAATATTTTAATGTTATGGCAATAATGATAGACGAAGAGCCAGTTACAGAATTAGAAATCGCCCAAGAATTAGAAACTAAATTATTATTCGATGAAATAATTTGGTCAGGAGTACAATAATGGCATATAATGCTTATGACCGTTTTATAAATTCTTCTAAAAAGTTTCCAAGATGGACCAACATAAGACGTAGACCAACAGAATCTAATGCTGGTAAAATTCTACGTTCAATTATGGAAGAAAATGAGAACGTAAATGACGCTATACTGGATTACAAAAAAGAGTTCTTTATTAAAAATTATCTAGAAAAAGAAGACGATATATTAGCATATATTTATTCTGCTCAAGTTGGAGACATAGATGATATAGATAATTTTAAATTAATTGATCCAGCTTATGAAGTAACAGATAACGCTAATGAATTTAATAACGACTATTCATTAGCGCTTTTAAAAGACGGATATGTTATATTGTATGAAACTAACTATGCAAATAAGTTAGAATATCAATATAATGGATACACATATTTTGCCGACTTAAAAAGAATAAGCATTTGGAATATCTTTGATGAATTCGCATGGTGGTGCGGATTAGAAAGATTTGATGGAGAAGAAAATAAAAGTTTATGCCAGCGTTGCATATCACAATTGCATGAAAGACCTAATTCAACAAAACAAGGTATTATTAATGCAATAGTTAATGCAGCTTGGGCTGCTGGTGGTTTATCAGCAAATGAAGTTCATTTTCTAGAACCAAATGAAACAAATATGAGCTTATCAAATAAAGACGGAGAAACTTTATACGAAGAGATTTCTCAAGTTAATCGTGATATAGCTCGCACTAGAAAGTGGGACCTCGATTATTGGAGTAACGCTTTTAGACAATTAAGATATTTACCGCATGTATGGGATGCCAATGTTGATATATACAAAAATGGAGTTGGATATAACGATTCTCTTCGTGTTACTACCATAAAAGATATCGACCAAGAAAGCTATACAAATGTTGAGATTAAGGGCTATATTCAGTCTGAAGCAGAAGTAGAAGCATATATAAGAAATCACGACATTCGTAAAGATATAGCTTTAACAATGACAAGATACAACGATGATATTAATCCAGTATCTGTTCAATATAGAGTAGTAGCAGAAGACTTAGTCCCTGTGTCTAATCCAGATCAAATAAAATTTAATTTCTATAAACAGTATGTAGGAAATAAACAATATTATATTGATAGTTTTTTATATAATGAAAATAATGCTGTAACAACAAAAAATAACAAACTATCAAAGAATACTAACTATACATTAACATTCCGCGCTGAAGATGAAGATAGCGACAGAATGTATATTAGTAAATGCAATTTAATATCTGGTGGGACGCCAAGAAGCATATTAGAAGATGGATTAACTGCTGGCAGTAAATTTAAACTAATAAATGGTCAAATAGAAAATACTGCAGTGTTATTTCATGGAAGTAAGATTGCAGATTATCTACAACCAGTGAACATTAAAGATAATCAAAATATTGCGTCAGGAATGACATTGTCTAATCCATTATTAGATGGTTCAATCAATATAGATTTGCATGATTGGGTCAAACGTGAATCACAACCATTAACAATAAAAATAGATGACAATAGTGGATGGAACGATATAACAAGTTATAGTCCATACTTCGACATGAAAGGATATTCTTGGGATAGAACCAAAGGACAATATGTATCCGCAGAAGGTGCTGACCAAGAAGACGCATTGTTCATAACATTCGATAGCCCAAGTTGCAGAGATTTAAAACTTCACATAGATACAGATACAACTGATGAAATTGAATTAGCATCTATTTATGTTTATATTAAAAATCCTGGAGAGAATGAAGAACTAGACCAAAATAAATCTAAGTTCAGAATAAACGTAAAAAATGGATATGATTTTGAATTTCATCAAGAACATTTAAATAATAAAGTTATAATAAAAATTGAACGTTTCCATTCTGCACGCGGAAGAATTATGATTAGCAATGTTCAAATAAGGACTTATGATATTAAATTGCTAACATCTAAAGGTGCAACAATACAGTACTCAGACAATATGGACATCCCTGTTTCTGAAGAGGGAACCATATTAACTTGCGTGCTTAAAAATAATGGAAATCCAAATAGCCCAGTAATCAAATATATTCATATTGGGTCCATGCAGTTTAATTCATATTATTCAATACCATTTAGGACTGGCAGTACAGACAACGATACTTTAGATATAGAAACTAATTGTAAATATGAATTAAAAAATAATGATACAAATAGCATAATAGACAGTTTCAGTATTCATACTGTATATACCGCTCCAGATGATGCTGCAACTGATATATATATAGACCTGTCTTCTTTCAGCAATATATATGAAACCGAACCAGCATTAAATAGAACTTCGGTTAACGGCGTAAACTTATATTATTTAACGCTGCAACCGGGAGAATCTATTAGCTCAATCAGAATAAATGGTACTGGATATAAATTAGATAGAACCAGAACATTAAAAGAAATTAAATCAATTGGTTCTGACGAAACGTGGTATTATGCAAAATCATTAAATGGTTTTGTAAAACATACACAAGATGAAGATACCATAGAAAAAATATCATACGACGAAATTCATTTTGGTGACAAAATAGAAATAATCTGTAGCAATCCAAAGATTCAGGGTAGATTTTTTGTCGGAAATAGAATAAATGATGCAAAAATCTTTACAGGTGCTTTTAGTTATATGTACCTGTATGATTCTACAGTTAGCCAGTATATAGCGTATGATACAATGTTATTAGTTAAAACAGTAACAGATAACATAGCTGCACCAAGAGCATTTTCACCAAAACCTCCTGATAATGCATTGCTGAGTTATTCAATAGATTCCATAATTCCAGATGATGCAGTAGATGTATATTTCAGATTAGACGAAAAAGAAGAGTCCGTGCATTGGTCAATCAACAAAAATGATAAACTTACGGCCGTAGCCATCGAACTAAATAATCCTAACGATAATAAAAACATATTCTCTACAAGCGAATTTTCATTAAACCAGAACATGAAATTAAGCAATTCAATTAATATAGAAAATCTGGTTAAACAATATGATGCTTCGCTTGACCCTGATTGCTATATTATAACTCCACCAGATAAGATGGAAATAATATACAATCCAACAGAATATAAACAGGTATTTAGTCAAACAAATCAAACAACTGGCAAATACAGAAAGCTTTATCATTCAAACGTACTATCAATTCAAAGATTAAAAATAGCTGGAATATCATATGGTGAAGATGAATTAAGCAACATAATTGAATTGATGGGAGAAGAAGGAATATTATGCTGGAAAGATGATAGTCCAATTGCAGATACGGCAAAAATCCAAGAGATAGAATATATATATAACAAACCAATGTATTTATCTTTCAAGAACATACAAGATTTATACAGTATTTCTGGATATAAAATTAGTGCTGTTGACTGTGTTAACAAAGAAGACTACGTAGTGTCTGGCATAACAGATGGTGATTCATTTAATATAGATTATACATATTTTGATGACAAACCAACAAAAATAATAGCAACTTGTGAAAATCCGTGTTATTATGCAGTTGTATCTGGAGATAAAATATTTATATCAAAGATAGCTGAAGACACAAAGCCAGTAATTCACAACGGATATTATTATGATAAAGACGGAAAAGAATATTGGTTCTTCTCAAATAGATATAATCATTTATTAAATAGATATGAAGGTATAGAAATAGAAAATGGAAAAGTAGTAGAAAATAACTTATACGTTTACCAGAAATCAACAAACTATCTATCTAATTCCAAAATGGAATGCAATAAATTAGATACTCATTGTATAGTAGATTTTACAAGACCGCGCATTAAAACAAATATTGACCCAATAGGACATATTGGTGCGTGCGAATCGTATTCTGCATGGGAAGATGCTGGCGTTATAAGAACATTAACTACTTATAAAAATGGTTATGCAACTAAATTTAATATACAAAGCAATGGATATTCAATTCTTGATATCACTCCTTACTTAAAAGACAATATTACAATAAGCTGTTTATATTCTGAAGGTTTAACGTTTACTCTCGGAAGAGAAATAAGAATTTTAAATCAGCAGGCTTTAAAAACAGTCTATTGTGAACCGTATAAAAACTTTGAAACATATAGAGACGTTGCCTATTGTACTCCTGAAAAAGATCTAGATAAATATAGATATTATTTAATAGTGCAAGGCGATGGAATATTAGACGAAGTTTTAATACATAATTTTACAAACCCAGAAGACATATATAGTCATCATACAAAGGCGATAGACAAGATCGGTTTCAATATAACAGAAAAAAATACAGTAAAAGAAGCAGTTGCTTCTATTGAATATTCTCCTTTGTTTATGAGATATAATAATCTAGAAACAACATCTTCTGGAATATTAAGAACAGGTTCAACGATAGATTGGAATATAACAAAACTTCATACTTATGATTTAACTGAAGACGTAATTAAAACAAATTTTTTGGCACGCAACAATTCATTAATATCCCAAGCTAATGAAGCAACAGTAGAAACAAAACCAATTGAAGTAAAATATAGAAAATCAATAGATAAAGCAGCATTTATAGTAAATCATTTAGTTCAAGATAACTATGCAGAATTTAATTTATATGTATATAGCAGTAAAACAATAGATGGAACATATAAACAAATTGGCAGAGCCTCAAATAATAATACAGTTAGCTTTGGTATTGATACTTCGGATAGATTTATTAAACTAAAAATTGTTGCAAAAGAAAATAAAATAATAAATAATATAGAGTTCTTCTTAACACATAAAGAAAGTCGTCAAGAATCTCTAGACATTGCGTATCAAAAAGAAGGTTCTGCAGTAACCAAAGTATTTAATATTGGTGCGGTAGGAGACTATAAATTCCTAGAAACAGTTTGTGAAGATGGATATAAAGATTATCAAGACATATATATTCGCAGCGCAAAACAAACTTCTTCCGGTGAATATGTATGGAGTACATGGTCAAATACTGCAGCTAATCCAGAATTTTACGATTGTCAACTATTTCAATTTAAAATATTGATGACTGGCAGAAATTCTCAACTCAAAATAAAGGAATTTAAGTTTGAGGTATTATAATGTTTGAATATAACGTAAGAACTGAAATTCAAAACGGAACAAAATTTATAGAAAAAGACATAATCATGTTTGACTATATTTATAGTGGAGACATGGTTTTTCAAGTAGAAGCAAACTTAAAAACTCCTGGATTTGGGTTTGTTATTAAAGAATTTGCCGAAGAAGTTAGTCAAGAAGCTGATAACATCGTTCTAATAAAATTTAGTAACGACGATTCTTATCAGGTTATATTAAAAGATGGAACTAAACAAGTAACTGCTGAGGATAGATTTATCACTTCAGCAGTTCATGTTTACAGTGATTCAGACGTAATATTTTTCTTTAAAAAATTTGACACTACACTAAGCGTATTTAAAGGCATTAGAAATGCAGATGGCACATATAATGAAATAAGACTTGCTTCTTATATAATGAAATATGATATGAATGAATACAAAATAGGTATTTATTCTAATGCTGGAAACACTGTAAAATTCGCTTCTGTCAAAAGTCCAGCACCAAGTAATTGGATTTCTAATGTTATGAATGCAGGTGGTGGAAGAATTAAATGGATAAAACACGGATTCACCATAGAAGAAGCCGAATACGATATTGAAGTAGAAGCGGAAACAATTCAATTAAAAGCAGGGACCTACTGGTTTGATTACGAGTGCGATAATCCTGACATGAAAGCATATATATTTAATGCACCAGTAGATCCTTCAACAGACGAATATAGAAGAACAACAAAAACAATAGAAAAAACAAAAGTAGACGAAAATAAAAACCTTTTGCAAGAAGATGGGAAATTAGTGCTAGATATAAATAGCACAGTTAATATAAAATTTAAAGGTAAATGTGGTACCGTTACTAATATATGTATTAAAGACAACAAAAATTCTGGATACATAGAAACAAGTTATGGCGTAACAACTAGAGAAAAAAGTAAAATTACTGTAGACCTAACAAAGGTTGTTTCTTTCCATGTTGAAGCAAACATATTGTCTGTTCCGTTTTACGAATCAAATCAAATAAGACCATACGATTTATTTAGACGTGGTGAACAAGCAATAGACAATATATTAATACCATATAACGAATATCACAGTTATGATTTTTCAACTAGTGATAATATATTGTTAGTAGATGGAGAATTTAGATACGAATTTAATGATCCTTCTGAAACAATGATATTGTTTGATAATATAACAGCAATTATAAGAGATTTTACAATTACACTAAATGACGGTCGCACAGGAAATGTATTGCTTCGCAAAACAATGAAAGCCGTTGTTAGTAGAGATATAAAATCTCCAATTATGGCTGTAAACCATAATAATGAACCGTATGATTTATCTTCAGCATATAGGAAAATAGCTGTAGTTGAAAAGAAAATAGATTTATTTAACGCATTAAATAGTATAACATTAACGTGCTATCCAGACATTACTAATTCAGAACTCAAAGTATATGGAATACCATTATCAGTTCAAACCGTTGACGGATTTAAGTATCCAGTTATTGACAAAACAGCAAATAAAATTGATGATTTGGCAATGATATATACTGAAATCCCATATGAATTAGATAGGTCCATGTTAATAAAAAAGACCATTAAGATTCCATATGAAATAAGACAACAGTATAAATATATAGCTGTAGAATATAATGCAATAAAAGAATTTAAATATTATTTTACTAACTATGAAAGAGAAATATACAAATTAGACGAAGTTAATAGAATATATTTAAATTCTACTCCGTTAAATACAAAAGATGGAATAGTAGTATTTGGAATCAAAGACGAAAGCTTATTCAATGAAGATTTATTATATTATGTTAAAAACAAAAACATGTGTGACACCATACATATGTGTACATATGATGCGAATTATGACATAATAGATCCTGCAGAATACAGCGTAAACGATGTAAATAGAGTAATTATTGGTTCAGATATATTAAGTCAATATAAATATATTATAATTGATTATTTGAAAGATAATAGTTACACAGTAAACGAAACTGAAGACTATTACGAAGTAGAGATATCAACAAATGAAGTTAAATCTACGATAGTATATGACTCCAAAGATGGAAAAATTACAGAGCCATATCGTCAACTTACATTTGAACAAATGACCAGAGAAACTAGAGACTATTCTTTGGACAACGAAAGACCGATAGAATATGCTATAGAAAGTGACGACTTTGTCGTTCTTCAATATTATGAAGATAATCAGGATGAATAAATAATGAAAATATATCCAAGCAGACATAGGGCATATTTTAAAAAACAGGTTTCACTTAATGATATACCACTGGCTTACGTATTTAATAACGAAAAAGATAGAATAGTTAAAATAGAAATGGAGCCAGAATTTGGTAAACCATATACTGAAACAATTATACAACCATACCAAAAGCTTGAATCAGATAAAATACTGTTATTTGATTCTAATAAAGCGCTAATAGAAGAGACTGATAAATATATCAGATCTAAAGATGGCGAATATATAGCTTTGCCTCAAGATGTATATGAATTTACGCCAAAAACATTTAGCTATAGAATATTATTGAGAAAAGCTGATACATATAATAAAAATATAAAATATAATATGACATTTGGTGTTGATACATCAGATAATTCTGTATTATATCAAATATCTTCTATAGTTCAGAATTTAGACAATAAAAAAGAATATCCATCAAATATAAGAATAAACTACGGCAGTGAAATGATTAATACATTTTCAGCTTATTCTTATTTAAATCCAGATTTTCTATTTACATCTAGTACCGACATAGAAGAAATAGAACAAAAATTAAATAGTCATGTTAATTTGTGGATATTAAATGATAGTTTTGATGGTCTACTAGAAGAATTTGAAATATATAATGAAGATGAAGACTCTTCATATAATTCATGCTTAATACAATCTCCTATGATATATGCTAAGAATGGCATACCATTACCTACATATACAAATGAAGATGATCAGCCAATAGCATTTAATATAGGTAAAAAATGGGAAAAATTAGATGGAGATGAATATGAATATATAAAATTCTTTTCTTATGGAAGTCCTGTGTGTATAATACACAAAAAGAACAGTGGCTATGCAATATTAAGTCATCCATCATTTTTTACTAAATTAAATACATTAAGCAATGATAAAGGCCAAATACATTTATTTTGGGAAATTATCATGTATGTATTTTTGAACTCTTATACAGTTATTAGTTCTTCAGAAGATGTTCCAATCACAGATGAGCCAATAGATTATTTGACTGAAACATCGCAAAGATATTATTTATGTCATCCAAGAATTAATTTAATAAGATTATTATTAAAAAATGAAAAAAATTCTTCTATAAATTATGTAGTAGCTGATTTCAATGCTACTCAAATAGATAATACTTTCACAGTAAAATATATAGGAATAAATAGATTTAAAGATATAATTCTTAAAAAAGAATCTACGGTGAAAGATAAAGAAAAAGGTAATAATATACTGATTTATACGACAAATAAAACAATGGTTATTTATAATCCATTGGATATAACATTTAGAACGATAGAATCTGGAATATCGATAAGAAATATAGATAATGTAAGACTTGGTATTTCAGCTACAAGATCTTCTAAATATAGAATTTTTACGACCACAGAACAATTTGTTGATCTTGACACAATCGGTGATTATATAGTATACTATAATCAAATGGCGGGTATGTTTGAAATATGCTTTTCAGATGAGTATCAAGAATCAGAATATTATGTAAAAATTGCAGATGTAAACGTAAAAGATAATAAAGACATATTCTATAAAGATGTAAGATCTCCTGGCGGAGGAGAAATGTCTGCCACTCCTAACTATGAAATGATAGATACTGGAAATTTATATGGTAGACCATATAGATATGGATGTCCAATGATTATAGAAGTGCCATCTCGTTTAAAAAGTCTGGATAAAGAAATAAAATCAGAAGTAGAAAAACATATCTCTTCTGGTGATTATCCAATAATAATTTATAAGGATTGAGTAAATGTCTATACAAATACCTGACAAGAGCAAACTTAATACTCTCGATTTTTCTTCAGGAATTAGATCAGAAGAACTAAACGAAAACTTTAGATTGCTTGAATATTGGATTGAGGCAGAAAGACTTCGTATTGGCGGATGGGGATTAGTAGAAGGTTTTGAATTAACTAAAAACATTATAACCCATAATGAAGCCCAAGGAAATAGATTCTGGAATGCTACAATAACCGTAGGTTCAGGTCTACTAATTAATGAAGATGGTAAAGAAGTAAGGGTTGGCGAATATACATTTAATGTTCTACCGCCAAGATATACCGAAATAACAGAAATCGTTGAATCGGATGAGAATGGTTTAATAACATTAACCCATCCAATGTATTCAAATACATATCATCATGTAGTATATTATTTCCCGCATGCAAACGAGACTGAAATAGATGAAAACGAATTCAGTATTATAGATACAGAAAGCGGAGATTCTGCTATTCTGAATAGAGATATAGAATATATTGACGAAAATACTGTTAAATTATTAAGTTCATATTGGAAAAATATGAAGTTTGAAGTAACCTATCTGTATTCAGAAGATAGAATTGATCCGATCTTTTTATATAAAGACGGTACTGAATATAAAGATCCGATGCCATTAGGAATGATTTCAACAAGTCCTAGTGAACAAATTATTCAAGATTATCTTCAGAATGGATGGTACTTGATAGGTTTAGCGTACTGGCATGTTGGTAGATCTGTAGATGTAGAATTTTTAACTGGCGATAGAACGCTAAGAAAAGTATTCGTTGATAAGAACAATGTATTATACTTAAACGGAAAAAGATATATAGAAAAAACATTAATATACTTCGTTGAACCAGAAAACCCAGTTGAAAACGATATGTGGTTTAATGTTGAAGATGAAGTTCTATATATCTGGCGCAAAAACGAAAAAGATGTTTATGAATGGTTACCAGTTAATGATTTGTCTAGAAGCATGACTTCTATACATCAATTTACTGAAGCAGAAAACCCTGAAGATCTTCAGACATTTTCATTTGAAGCATATCCAGAATTAGCATTTGTACCTGGCCATAATCAACTTACTGTTATAATTGACCAGGTTGTTATTATGCGCGACCAATATGAAGAAATTTATAATGAACATGGAGAAGGACTTCCATCAGGAACTGGATTTAGATTAAAGTGTCCGCTAGAAAGACCTTCTTTAGTTGAAGTAAGAGTTCTTCATAACATGAATACAAGCCGTAAAAAAATAGATTTATTTGCACATCAGTCTTTATTTGGTACAAGCGGAACATATAAAGTAACAAATGTTGACAATAAAATATTCAATGCAAAATGTCATTATCAATGTTTTAATAGTCAAATAGAAGTATTTTTAAATGGAATAAGATTAGTAGAAGGAACAGATTTTAATCCAGTATTAATTGATGGAACAGTAGCTACTCAAAATGATGTTGAAAATGAATGTGATAAGTTTCAAATAGAAAAAACATTACATAACAATGACATAATTTTGTTTAGAGTTTTGCGTCCAATGGCTTCATATTCAAATATGCAAGCAGTTGTAGAACGTTATGAAAATCTTCTAGATGATTACACAGAACAAATAGAAACTATTAATAATACTTTTACAACAAAAGCTACTGAACTTGAAACATCTAATAGGCAACTTGCCGCACAGGTACAATCTAATTCAGCAGCAATATCTATGTTGCAAGGTCAAGGCGGAGCAACTGGTGTAGTAGTAGGTAAAATTAATTTAATATGTGACATAACTGGAAGGATAATATTCTTAACTGGAGTTAAAACTACAGACTATATAAATGTTGCATATATACCAAGCAGTGGATCTAATCCAATAATGCTATTTGAGAATTTAAATGATTATACAGTTGCAGCTACAACTGGAGGAGTTAATTTAACTCTAAATAGCAAATGGACAGATGATGCATTGGCAAAATTATATGTAACAGGCTTAAATATTGGAGTTTAACGAATGGATAATCCAAAAATTACTTATCAAGTTTTAAACAAAATTGATGACGTATTCTATGAACAAAATGAAACATATGCTGGAACATATAACGGAAGAGATCCATTGTCAGTTACAATACGCATATGGAACAATTTTGGTGGCACAGAAGACGTTGAAGACTTAACGAATTTTAATCTTACGTTAAGATTTTTGACCGTAGAGGACAGCGTTTTACTCCAATACGTAAAATTTACAACAATTGATGATACAGAAATTCCGTCAATATTGGAAAGTGAAACATTAATTGGCAACTTCTCCTCTTTTGTTTTGTCTGGACAGGCGAATACAGGTTCAGAAGAATACTCTACAAATTATATAGACTTTAAAGTAGTGCTAGATGTACCAGAAAATACATACATTAAAGACTACGATTTAAAGTCCATGGTTCTAGATATAGTTACAATATAAATGTAATATAAATATATGAAAATATGAATAGAAAAGGGAGTCGTTGCTGATGGAAACAATGTTTGCCACAGTAGTAGGATTATATCAAAAGATATCTTTAATTGATTCCTTTATTTTCTTTCTATATTGCTTAATAGGCAGTGGAGTATACTTCTTTTTAAAAGTTTACGGTCCGCAAAAATTAAAAGAGCATAAAGTAGAAATAGAAAATGAGAGTCGTAAAGTAGAACTAGCTGAAAAAGCATTTCAACAGCTAGAATCTATGATGAAAGCAAACACGGAAACAATTAGAGAACTAAGTCAAACAATTATTATGTTGAATCAGACATTTGAAAAAGTGTCTGACAAACTATATTCTCATGACGAAAGAACATCATATATAGGTCAAATGATTACAGAAGTCAAAGATGGAGTAAATGATATCAAAGAAACATCACCATCTGGCAAGACTATCGATAGACTACATGGACGTATCGATAAACTTGTCGAGAATTCAGAACATAATGCTTCTAAAGAAGACATCAAAATAGTTGTTGACAAAATGGATAAAATCCATGAAGTAGTTAATCAAATTAATATTAAAGTTGGTTAAGGAGTTATAATATAAATGTCAGTTACACCAAAAGGTGTGCGTATGATAAATGGTAACGTCATACAGCAAGGTTATGGATTAGTAATAACAGACCCTAGCGTGGTTACGTTTAATGAGTTACCAAATGGTTCATTATATATACATCCAACAACTGGACAAATAATGGTAAAAATAGCTGGGGAATCCGATTGGATACCTGCTCCAGATCTTATCAGAAATGATGGAACCATACTTATCTCACGCGATACAGCAATAGAAACAGAAACATTTACTGTTATTACCACAGATAACGGTGACACACCAAAAACATTTACATATGAGACTTCTTCTGGGCAAAGAAGAACAAAGCCTGTAACAGATAGAGGCTTTTTGTTTGAACTTGAACAAAATCCAATAACTCATGAAAAACAAACATATCTTCCTGGTAGAAATCACTTAGTAGTAGTTTTTGACGACGTGTTAGAGCGTTCAGCCGCTAGTGGTGGAATAATAGAAGTTGATGAAACTAGATTTATAGTAACAGAAAATATTCCAGTAGGTACAGAGGTTACAGCTAAATATATTAAATGGGTAAGAATTGGAAATCCATATCCACGTATATATTTAGCAGATGGAACTACCATAGTTGATAATCAAGATCAACAGTTGCCTGGTCCGCCAGAAGCAGAAGTTGGAGACTTTTTCTTTGATCATAAAGGAGTAATACAGGGGTACGGAGATTTACCAGACAATGCCATAATTGGATATGATGATTTGCCACAGCAGTCGATGAATCAATTGCAAATTCCATGGGCAAATGTAACTGGAAAACCAACAACACTTTCTGGCTTCGGAATTACTGATCAAGTTAGTTTAGTAGGTCACAGACATTCATTGTCTGATATAAATGATTTAACTGCAAAAATAATCAAAGAATTGCCACATGGCATATTCCAAAAAGGAATGATAATTGACTGGAAAGGAACTGCCAGCAATGTCCCAAGTGGCTGGGCAGCTTGTGACGGAAGAACCCAAAATGGAATGACTACTCCAACAATGAGTAGTGGAATTTCTGGTGTTATTAAAATTATGTTTGTAGGTGTACAATAATTATGAATTCCAATAAAATTCACGAATGGCATTTAGATAATGCACTAAGAGCAAAGATTAATGGTGGCACTTCTGGTTCTTCTGTAGATATGGAATCTGTACTATCAGATTATGTAAAGAAAACAGATACTATTCAAAGATCTCAATTGTCAGATAGCGTATTTGATGTCACAAACCAAACGATAGCTAATTTAAGAAATTCTTTGAATGGATATAGAGCCAATAATGTTCCCATAGTAAAAACAGATTTAAGTTCCGAATTACAGTTAGAATTAGAAAATTTAGGAACAGTTGCAGGATCACTTCCAAGCGATTTTAATGAGCAAGTAGAAGATATAGTAATAGATATTGTTGGTACAACTGAATTTAAAAATAGTATAGTAAACCAAGTAGCTTCAAATGTATCAGATTTACAAGTTGACGTAGAAACTTTACAGACCAATGTTGGAACATTACAGACCAATGTTGGGACATTGCAAACAAATATTGGGACATTACAAACAAATGTTGGAACATTACAGACTAATTTAGGCACTGCAAGTAGTGACATATTGGAATTGCAAGCTGCAAATACAACAATTAATTCAGATATTTTTGATTTACAAGGTTCAGTTGAGTCATTACAATCACAATATAATACTTTAAGTACAGCATTAAGTGATCATATAACAACATCTGCAAATACATTTAGGGCAAATACTGATGCAATAGGTATGTTAGATTTAACACAAGAATTACAATCAAAAATCAGTAATTATGACACAGATATTGCATCACTAGAAATGAAAACATCAACCCTTGAAGATAATTATAGTTTTTCAGATAAATCTATTATGCTCATAAATGTTGCAACAACATCAAGTGAGTTAAATACCATGAAAACCGCTTTGGTTTCACCTATTTTATATACACCAAAAATGATGTTGTGCAAATTTGAAAATGGTAAATGGAATTGTCAAGCAAGATTTTTTGTTAACGAAGAATCAAATGATCCATATGCAAATCATATATTATCAAATTCAAATATAGATACTGGTTCGCTAACGCCAACTATCAGTTCTGGAAACATAACTGTAAATAACAATACTAATGATTTTGAATCATTGATTTTCGGAATATATTCAACAAGTTTATGTATTAAAATATTAGTTCAACATGGCAATAATATTAGTATTCCGTTAACAATTTTAATTGATGGACAATTTTTCTCATTTGATCTGCCGCAAGATTTGACAGAAGATACATTCTCAGAAATATATTTTGAAGTATTAAGTCCAGGAGCTCATAGAATAGAAATTTTAATACTTCCAAATTCTTCATTAACAATGAGTTCTACCGTAGGACTTTTTGATGACGAGCATACAGGATTATTAGTAAGTGCAGATATACCAGCAGAATCAACATATAATAATACAAAAATAGATAATGTTGATTACTTCAACCTTTCTAATATGACTGGTACATATAGTTTTACAGAAGTAGATGATTTTGACACTATAGATTCAAGCTCATACGAATGGGAAATTTTTGATACAAAAAAAGTTGAAGGAAGAATTATATATTCAGAATACGATGACAAGGTTTATGCAATAAATAACAGAAAAGTAATTCTATTGCGCAGTTAAGGATAGATATTATGGGATTATTAAAATATAAATTATCAGATGGTTGGCATGTTTTATATGGTGGAATACTTCAAAAAGTAATGAGAAAAGATAAAAATCTTTCAGATTTAGAAAGTGTTTCATCTGCAAGACAGAATCTTGAATTAGTTGGTGATGTGTCTACACACCATCATGACAGTAGATATCAAAATCAAATAGATGCAATAACAAACGATATAAACGTATTAAAAACTGCTAAACAAGATTTATACGATAAATATAATAATTTACTTGGAAGAGTAGACGTATTAGAATCAAATGTTGCAACATTAAATAGTCAATTAACTGCACTAACAGCAAGAGTTTCTACTAACGAAAATGATATTGCTAGTCTGAAAGGTAGAGTCTCTACTAATGAGACAAATATTGCAGATTTACTGTCAAGACTTGCTGCGGTAGAAGATATATTGACTAATAGTCGTACTGGACTTGCGAAAAAAATAGCAGATTTAAGAACAGAAATAGACAGGTTACCAGAAATATACGTTCAAGAGTTAACACCATCTGATCCAGCACCATCAAACAAAGATATATGGATATACACAAAACCTGGAGAAGAAAGTATATCCGTTAGAATTAGTAATGCATGGAAAAAAGTTGGAGCATATTGGAAATAATAAAAATATGGATTTAATTATAAAACCAACACAAGCTTGTAATTTTAGATGCGATTTTTGTTCTTCAAATAATATCACATCCAATAAAAATATTTTATCATTGGATGCTATATATGAAATATTAAAAAAATATGATATAAATACTATTATAGTAAATGGTGGCGATCCTTTGATGATGCCACCATCTTATTATAATAGTATACTTAATTTTATAGAGTCACAAAATAAAAATACAACAATATCTTTTACAACAAATTTATGGGATTTTTATAAAAATCCAAATAAATGGAAAGATATATTTAAACATCCATTAGTTGGAGTAACAACATCTTTTCAATACGGAAACGAAAGAAAATTATATGATGGTTCTGTATTTACAGAAAATATATTTTGTGATATAATAAATATGTTCAAAGAATATATTGATTATGTTCCAATGTTTATAAGTGTAACCACAGAAAAAAATGATAAATATGTTATAGACACAGTTAAGCTAGCAAAAAGAATAGGAACTACATGTAAAATAAATCCTGCTGTTATGTCTGGAAGGACACGCAAATGTTATCCATTATGGAAGATGTATCAAAAATATTTGGACATCATAGATGCAGGCTTAGAAAGATATGAATTCAATTCGAATATATTAAAAAATGTTATAAATAATAAACATAACATATGTCCTTTTTCTAGAGAATGTTGGAAATCGATTAGAGCAATTAATCCAGACGGAATAATTCATTCATGTGGATGTTATAATGACGATCATTATAATAATATAAAATTGAACAAAAAAACATATGATTTATGTAAATATGACGAAAAAGAATTATTAAATGACCACAAAGCTTTAAAAAACGAATGCTTTGCTTGTGATTTATTCATGTTGTGTAACTCATGTTTTAAAAATATGGACGACATTATAGAATCTAATTCTATAAACGAACATTGTTATCATATGAAACAATTGGAAGAAAAAATAAAAGCATTATGAGCACTTTATATTTAAAAATAACAGAAGAATGTAATATGCATTGCCCATTTTGTTATATAAAACAAAAGCCTGGTGTTATTTCATTAGATGCAATAACTTCTTTTTGTAATAAAAAACATCTAAATAGGATTGTATTTCATGGTGGTGAACCATTATTATATCCAAAAAGAATTTTAGAAATTATAGATAAATTTCCAAACAAAGAATATTCTATAACTTCTAATCTAACGTTACCACTAACAGAAGAAAGATTGGAAGTATTACATAAATGCAATATTGCAACTAGTTATTCTGTTGATAGATTTCATGATGCTAATAATTTTCTTCAATTTGTAAATAATCTTTATACAGTTGCTGAATTTACAGAAATTACTATTCTGATAACGTTGTCAAGAGAACAGCTTAAAGAGTCTCCAGAAAAATTAGCAACAATGCTTAGAAAACTTCCTCATAAATATATTTTATTAGAACGATTATATGAAGAGCAATACGATAAAGAATTTGCACAACAAACAGATTTATATATGAAGAAAATGATGCAATTATTACCAATAAAAGAAAATTCTCTTATATTAAATATGTTATGTGCAATAAAAAATCATATAAACGTTTTTTCAATATCATGCGATAAAACAGTATTTACATTAGGACCAGACAATGTTATAAGTAATTGTCCTAATTTATGTAATAAAAAATCACAAAGAAAAAAAAGAAAAGAATGTATAGAATGTGATTTATATGAATATTGCAAAGGAGACTGCTTAAGTTTTCAAAATGGATGTATGTTTCCGAAGGAAACATTTAAATGGGTATATAAAAATAAGGAGAAGTTAATAAATGACATTATCTAAAAACAATGTATCAAAATTATCTGATGTTGTTAGTCTTATCAATACAAATATACGTTCAAAAATTCTAGAAAAAGTTAATTGGCATAAAAACAGTATTCCAAGCCATACTCCTCCAGCTGAGGGAGAATCAGAATTGGGTGGAACATTTGGAAATTCATCATATAGTGGGACAGATTATGCAAAATTTTTTGATACCGTAAGCAGTATTCAACCAATTAACTTTGATACAATAGAAAATACAATAAATTCTTCAGTAAGCATAAATTCTCAAACTGGAGCTGCTACTGGTATTGCACATTTTGGACAAATATATAGCGGAATAAGAGAAATGTTTATGTATTGGAGCAAAGTTAGAACATGCAATGCTAGATTTGTAAAGGGGCAATATTCTGGCAAAGAAAACCCAACATATGATGAAAAATATAAGGTAACAACAAAATCAGGTGTAGCAATTTTAGCATCTAAGCATAACGGTATTATTAATGCGATTTCTAATAAACAAAGTTTATTGAATACATTAATGAAAGCAGCAGATTTAAAAACATTTGTTAATAGTTTATATAATATTTGGGACCAATTAAAAGATACATACTCTGTAGAATGGGAACATATAGTATGCCATTCAAATTGTCATAATAATTGCCATAAATCTGGAGGAAGAAGATAAAAATTTATGGAAAAAATGAATATCAAGATTCCATTCACAGAAGAAGAATTAGATAAATATTTTGATACAATAGAAGATTATTATTTTATAATTAGTCTTAAAAATAGTGAATATAAAGATAATAAAATACTGAATTACATATACAATACTGGAATGACATGTGATATTGATTTATCAGAATGCGAATATGAAGATATTGAAAAAATTTTATTATCTTATATTAAAACAAATAAAATTATTTCAATACCATCTTTAAACATATTATGGTTAAAGATTATACTATCATATGCTTTAAACGAAAAAACAAATGATTTATTTATATCTCATTTTATAAAAAATAATGAAAAAATTATATTAAATTTAATAGAAATATTATATTGTTTAAAAATATTTTTATTAAATATAATTTTTGAAAAAACAATAAATGCAGAAAACAAAGATATTAAAGATATAGGCAATAATTTCATATCATTGAGAGATGATCCAGAATTTTGGGAAGTTATTTCTATTATAGATAATTTAGAATTAAAGTATTATTTTTATAATCAATTTGAAATTCCGTGTTTTGATGGATATAAAATAGCACATTATTTTTATGATGAATTTACTCCATTTTGTATAATAAAATTATGTAGTGAAATAATAGAAAAATAATGAATATATACATTAAAACAACTGAAAATTGCAATTTAAATTGTTTACATTGCTATAATAAAAAAATAAACGAAGAAATAAATTATAATAAATTAAAAAATTTTTTAAATGAAATTCATAATATATCAAAAGATAATTGGTTTATACTACATGGCGGAGAACCAATGATGGCAAATCTTGAACAAATACTAAATATTGTTCAAGAATTTTCATTTGAGAAATGGAGAATTTCTACAAATTTATGCTATAAACTAACAAATACTCACATAAAAATATTCAAATTAATGAGTGAAATTAGAATATCTTTTGATGTTAAAATACGTTTTAATTCAATAAGAAATTTATTGTTATGGAAAAATAATATTCTTTATTTATCAAAAAATATAAAAGTTCCATTATTTTTAAATATATCTATAACAAAACATTTATTAAAACACAATCCAAAACAATTATTAAAAATGATGCAATTTTTCGGAATAACACAGTTTGGATTAGAAAGAATAACTCTTAAAGGAAACGCATTAGAAAATAAAGATATTATTCCAAAATATGAAGATGTAGACAAATGGCTTTGTAAATTATATTATGATCTTAAAGAATATCCAAATATAAAATGTTTGGATATAGAATCATTAAAACAAAGTATATCATTTAATTTTAATAGTTGCTATGGAAAAGAATGTTGCTGTAAAACATTAACAATAAATTCTGATGGCACAATAGGGAATTGCCCAAACAATGCTCACGAAGTAATATTTGGAAATTTATCAACAAATCCAAGTACAATAATTAATAATATACATAAACAACAACATACCATTAGAAAAGAATGTTTAGTATGTGATGTTTTTAAATATTGTAGAGGATATTGTTATCAAATAGAGTGGCAAAATGATGAATGTCCATACCCAAAACTTTTAATTAAGGAAATTTTGCACGATGAATTTAGCTCCAAGTTATAAGTGTAATCTTCATTGTAAATTTTGTTTCAATCAAGAATTTTGGAATAATGAAGACATACTAAATTTATCATATATAGAAAATGAGCTATATAGCAATAATGATATATATGATATATCAATAATAGGTGGAGAACCTACTTGTTGGCCAGATCAATATTTAAGTGATCTTCTAGACTTATGCACAGAAAGATTTAATGGACAGAAACCATCTATTTTTACAAACCTTACTAAACCATTTAAATACGTAGACAAAGTAGATGAATTAAATATAAGCTATGATCCATATGATAGACATGAACAACATAAAGTTATCATGAATATGATGCTTTTAGATGTACCATATATAGTTAATATGCTATTAACAAAAAACCTTGTCACAAAAATGGATCCATATCAACTAATTAAATTTTCAGAAAAAATACGGCATAAAATACATTTAGATGTTTTAGGAAACATAGCAACCAATAATATGGACTATATGATTCCGAATCATGAAGAACTTATTAAATTTTTAACGCCAATAATCAAAGAAAACAATCCTTATATAAAATTTTATCCAATTGAATTTCTTAATGGAAACCAAAAGAAAGAATCAAATATAGAAATGCGATTTCAAAAAGATGTAACACTAACTGCAGATAAAAAATATATGATAACAAATGCAGATATTGTTGATGCGTCATATGGAGCGCCAATGATTAAAATTAAATATGACACATACAAAGAAGCAAAAAACGCATTTTTTAATTTATTTAAATTGCCTAAAAAATGTAAGAAATGTGAATATAAGAATAATTGTATTGGCAATAAAAAAATAATGGATGATTTAAAAGCTTTAGTAAATGAATATAATTCCAACATATCAATGTAATCTTCGTTGCAAATTTTGTTTTAATAAAGACAAATGGAATAATAAAGAGATTTTAGATCTTGATTATTTAGAACAAGAACTGTATAAACATGAACTTACAGATATTGTTATTATAGGCGGAGAGCCTTCTATTTTGCCAGAACATTATTTAAAAGATTTAATTAATATTTGTACTGCAAGATTAGGTAAAAAACCGCTATTATATACAAATTTAATAAATCCTTTTCAGTTTCCAGATAAGGTAAGGCTTTACGTAAGCTACGATCCAGAAGATAGAAAATGTCAAAATATTGTTTTAAATAATTTAATAAATTTAGATTCGGATTATGAAATATGTATGCTTCAAACGAAAAATCTATTAAACAATAAAACTGCTGCAGATATCGTTAATCTTGCAGAACGTTTAAGGCATAATATTCATCTTGAAACTGTTGATATGTCACAAGAACATTTGCCAGATCCGAATAAATTAGCTGATTTTTCCTTAGAATTAGCTTATCAAAATTCTACTAGAGTATTTTCTACGTGTGTAGATTATATAAAATTTAAATCTACAAAAGAGCCACCAAGTTTTGAAGATTTTGATAACGATATAAGTTTAATGCCAAATAATGAATATCAGTTATCGTCTTCACATGGCAGTTATAAATATTATGCTAAAACATACGAAGAAGCTTATAAAGAATATTGGAAGCGTCATAGGAAAGCTTCTGTATGTCAATCCTGTAAATATATTGGCAATTGCTTAGATATATATAGAACTGAGAATACATGTGATTATGACTATCAGCTGATGGAAGCATTAAAGAAAAAACGAGATGAATATTTACGCAACATATCAGTGTAATTTATGCTGCAGCTTTTGTTCTTTATGGAATAATAATAGTCAGCGTATAGATCTAAACTGGGTCAAAGAAGAATTAAATCAACATCCAGATTTGGCACATGACTTAACCATACTGGGCGGAGAACCGTCGGTATTACCAGTTGATTATCAGCAAGAACTTATAGCAATATGTACACATGCAGAAGGCAAAAAGCCATATTACATAACAAATTTGCTAAATCCATCTCCTGTTATTTCGCAAACTAATCTTATCGTAAGCTATGATTTCGATTTACGCAAACAACACAAAAAAGTTCTTCATAATATGATTAATTTAAACCAGGAATTTGCAATATCTACTATATTAACAGATCACCTAATTAACCATATTGGTGCAATCAAATATTTAAAATTTATAGATTCTCTAAAAAATTGTAAAAGAGCAGATCTTGTTATTTATTATAAATCTAAAAAAGACAAACTAGACTATACACCACAAAAAGATAGTTTGTTAGAATTCGTGTCAACAGTAATGAGTCATCCTAAAGTATGTATGGCACCATTATCCCAAATGAAGAATGAAATACCGTGTTCATTTGACGACATGTCAGATTTTTTTGCTTTTTTACCAGACAATAATTATGGTGTTAGATTAGATTATGACAATGGTCCATATAAAAAATTTAATACATATAAAGACGCAAAACTGTATTATGATGAATCAATAAAAAATTCATTATGTTCTAAATGTAAATATATAAATTATTGCTGGTATCCGTGTTCAAGCAATACTTGTCACGGAGAAAAAGAAATGATGGAGATATTTTATAATTATGCAAAACAACAGAAGATTAGGAAAACTTCATGATATTTTTTGCCTAATAGAACCAGGAGTAAGATATATTGTTTTAGAATTAAATCAGCATGATTATATAACATTTACAAGTTGCGAAGGACATAACGATGATAGGCTTCCAAAAGTAGGAATTTTATGCAATAACTTAAAATACGCAACTGATTTAATTTGTTATATACAAACGTTAAATTTAAATGTGTGGTATACGCTATCAAATCGCTGGATATGTACAGATGGATCAGAAATTAATACATCAGATGAAACAAACAGAAAGATGGTTACTTCTGATTTAGATATTAACTGGAACTCATGTTATTTCTTAACACTTATAACGAAAACATTAGATGATTTAAAAACATTAAGCAAATTATTATGCAAATTAAAATAATGTCATTTGAAGATTCTTGGAATATGGAACTTCAAAAAATAAATTTCTATAAAAATAAAAATATAAAATGGCAAAATTATTTTATTTCAGAAGATTTTCTAAAAGAAAATATAAATATTTTAAAGCTTAAATATAAAAAGATGTATAAAAATACGCCATTTGAAATATTTAAATTTTTTATACCAAAATGGATAGAATATGATATTATTTTAAATTGTGGTATTGGTGGAATTTACAATGAAGCAGAGAAAAAAATATATATAAGTGTTAATTCAAAAACAAAAATAGATATATTTTATGATACTTTAATACATGAATATTGTCATGTTAAATACAATCATTTTTTCTATGGATTGCCGCACGATTTTTTAGAAGAAGGAATAGAAGTTATTGCGGCAAAAAAATATGGAGTATATTCTTTTGATCATAAAAAGTACAACTTATTTGATGTTATAGAACTAGATCATTTACGTAGTTCCATTATAAAAGCAGCTTCTAAATATGATTTATTAACCAAAGAAAAAGAGAAAAATAATGTTTTTACATTTATTCCGTAAAGTTTATTTTGTAGATAAGAATAATACACCGTTATTATATCCAGATATAAAACAACATGTTCTAGATTATAAAAATATAAGATCAGAGTATCCATTTTTAAAACAATTTTATAGAGATTTAATGTTTCAATATAAACCAGATAAAACTGAAGATCCATTAATACATATATTTATTATTTATGAACATGATTGGAATGATGCAATACAAGATTATTGTAATTATCTTGGATTATCTTATGACGAATACATGTTATTATGCAACCACAGCATATTTTCTACAAAATATGTAGATAATTGTGGAGAAATAATCAGTCTTAATAAAAATTTTCCAATCATACCAAAAGAACATTATAAATTTAAAGATAAAAAAATAAAATCTGATTTTGAATATTTTCCTGCAGAATATGCAATAAACTGTTTAGATAAAAAATGGGCAAGAGATAAATATGAATATTTTCGTACATATGAATTATACGATGAAATTAAGGAACTACAAGTAAAATATCATAATAACAATATAATTATGCCAGATATATTGCAATATTTTTGTGATAACGATCAATCCGCAAAATTATTAATCAAAGATGAACATTTTAGAGAAGAAGTTCTACAATTTTTAAAAGACAAAACAGATATAACAAAATATTTATTGCCAATTAAAGAATATGTAAGTAGTATTTCTACTCTTGGACTTAATAGATTTACTGCTTTTAAATTCAATTGGCCATTGGCAAAACATTTTATACAAACTGGATATAGAATCGATGAATAAGAATAATTATTTGCAAAAAATTTTAAATTATAATTTAAAAATACAAAACGTGCCAGAACTTATTAATAAAAACAATGTGCCGCAAAATTTTAGAGTTACATATGAAAACATAGTAGATGATGCTGTATCCTATTTTTTCAATGATCCAATGGAATGGCATTTACCTGCAAAAAATTATTTTGTGCGTATTTGTATTGCACTATATAATAAAAAATATTTTTCTTCAGTCATTGATGCACTAGATCAAGATTGGTTATTGCCATATGATGACACATATACAAATAAATATTCTTTAGATAAGAATATTTACAATGAAATATTAAAAAGAATAAATTTATTCATTGAGAAACCGTGGTTAATGAATGGTTATAATAAAACTATTGAAATATTCGGTAAATGTTATAATCACCCACTCAATGAAATAAAATTAACAGTAGGATATAATAAAGAAGGTCAAGACTTTTTTGATCTTCTTTATTTATATAAGAAATATATCTTTGAATTTTTCTTTTCTTTTTGGCATACAATGAGAAATGATCCGCTTGATGAAGAAGAAATTTTTAAGCAATTAAGCTCATGTAATCAATATAAAATTCCAGCAAACCTTTTACTAAATTCAGAAGAAGAATGTGAATCATATAAATATTTAATTGAAAAAGCGCAACAATGTACTTATTTACATTCTGTAACAGTATTGGATATAAATACAGCAGAAAATATAAAAAAAATGGATATTGGAAATAAGTTATCTATTCATTTATCTACATTGGGAGCTCAATATATAAATATAAATGATCTTGACCCGCAAATTATTTCATGTGTTAATATTCATGAACCTAGTCTATATACAGAACATCACAAGCAATTAATAAAAAAATGTAGAAATCTTAACATTAATATTAAATATATTGCAAATAGAAATTGTATATGGAACAAATGGGAAACAATGTCAGAATTGACTGGAAAAAATATTAAATGTCAAAATAATTGTCAATTACAATGTAAACAATTATTAAAAGAATATCCATGGTTAGATTTGTGCAGAACAAACCTTCAAAAAGAAATGTTAATGTATTGGCATCCAGATCTTATAAAATTATCTACAAGAGAATTATCTACAGATAATATTAGAAAAATGTTAAAATATTGGACAGGATTAGACGCTACAAATCACATTTGCAATGTTGTTATACCAGAATCTAAATTTGATGTTTATATTGACTGGATAAAATATCGTACTAACAAATGTAATGGCAAATGCGCTGAATGCTTAGAATGCAAGAAATTTTACGATTTATTAACAAAATAAACATTGATATTTTCCTGCAACATATGTTATAATATAAAAAACATTGTTTGGAGGAAATATGACAAGAAAATTATCTGATATATTAAATAACGAACAACAAAATAAAACAATAAATAAAATTATACGAGAAAATTATAAGCCACTAAACGATTTACATGTTCCATCAACTAAAAATGAACCTTCTACTGGAATAATAGAAATTATGGATTCTAGATTTTATCCAGATATGTATGAAACATATAGAGTTTTTGCAAATAGATATAATCTAGATCATGAAAATTTTATTTTAACCAACGGATGTGAAAACGCATTACGAATAGCATTATTGGCAATAAAACCAAAGTCTATGCTTATAGAAAATCCAACATGGGGTATGGTTGAGCCAATATGTGCTGGATTAGAAATACCATATCAAAAAGTTGATTATCATTTTATCCAAAATAAAACTTTCAGAATGGACAATATTAATCATGATAAAAAAGCATGGCTATATACCACGGAAACATATAATAACTTTTTTAAACATGAAAAATACGATACAGAATTTTATAATAATGTTATAATAGATGAAACATATACATTAAGTGAACTATTAAGAAACATTGAGCCAGAAGATAGGATATTTAGAAAAAATGAAATCATAATAGGATCGTTTAGTAAATTTGGTGGATGTGGTTTAAGATTAGGATATATATTATTTAATAAATATTGGAATGAAAAAATGCAACTACTAAGAGAACAGTACATATCTCCGTTAGCATCTAAATACATTATAAATTATAATGGTCCAGACAAAACTGCTATTAGAAATATGATAACAAAAAAATGTGAATATCCAATAGTATCTGAACATTTATGTTATACAACAATAGCTGTAGATAATGAAATATCTGTGCTAAATTATAAAGAATTTATTGTTGATAATCAAAGATTTATAAGGATTGGAGTATGAACAACACATTTGATGCGACAAAAAATAGAATTGAATCTATAAAAATAAATAAAGAAATTGACTGTATAAGAACAATAACATTAAATATATCAGAATTTTGTAATTTAAAATGTTTATCGTGCCCTCGATCACAAGGATATCAAAACAGAGACATATATATGTTTCCAGCAGTAGCATATAAAATTAAACAACGTTTAGATGAAATTAATTATAATGGAATAATTTCTATATCTGGGATGGGTGAACCTTTTGCCCATCCTTGTATTTTAAGCATATTAGAATGTCTAAAAGATTATGAAGTTCAAATACTAACAAATGGATTATATCCGTCTAAAGATTATAAAAAAGCTTTAAAATATGCCAAAATAATAGTTAGTGTTCACAATGAAAACGGCATACAAACTATAAAGGATAATATTGGAGATATAGAAGTAACATATAGAAATCATGACATTAATTCAGAAAAATGTGAATTAATTCAAACTAACCGCGGCGGCTGGATAAATATAGAACATATTAATCAACCGTGTTTTTTTCCTTTTTATAAAGTATTTATAGATATAGATGGAAGTTATTTGTTATGTCCAGATGACTGGAAAAGAATAAGCAAAAGAGATAATGTTAATATATATACAATGAGCATAGAAGAATACTTTTGCAATTATATAAAAAGTACTAAAAATATTTTATTGGACAAAGGCAGAGTATTTGAACCATGTTGCTGTTGTTCAGCAGATGGAACTTTAATGGGAGCTAATATAGTAGAGGAATACAAATGTCGATTCAAGAACGAGTAAGAAACATATCACGTAATGACGATTTAACAATGAATACGCCATATACTACAGCGAAAATTGAAACTAGTGGTATATGTACTTTAAAATGCAAATTTTGCTATAATAAAATCATGGCTAGCAAAAAAGAAAGACAAAAAACAATGCAACCAAAAGATTTTGATTTAGTATTGGAAAATCTTAAAAAGATTCCAACCATAAAAGAAGTTGGATTGTTTTACATGGGAGAAGCTAGCCTTTGTTTTTATTTAAAAGATTTCTATAAAAAATTAAAAGAAGCAGGATACTTTACATATTTAACAACTAATGGAACTTTATATAGAGCTATTATAGATACAATTCCATATATAGATAGTCTTAAAGTATCTTGGAATTATAAAGATAAAATTGATTTTCAAAATAAAACTGGCGCTTGGTCAGAAGAGTATGAATATATAAAAAATAATATTAAAAAATTTTATGACGAATGCCATAAATATAATAAAAAATTAACAGTATCTACTGTTTTAGATTCTAATAAAGAAGACTATAAAAATTCATTAAGTGAATTAACATTTGATGATCATTATTGGATCCCATTACAAACTCAAGGTGGTACGTATTCTGCTGGGTTAGAAGGAGTAGTTGGAGAAGACGATAGTAAAGTAAATCCAATACCGTGTTGGTCATTATTTAAAGGAATATATATAGATGTAGATTTAAATGTGAGAGCATGTTGTTATGGACATACAAAAGCACATATTATAGGTAATTTAAAAGAGAAACCGTTAAATGAAATCTTGTCAGATAAAAAATTGCTTCAAGCAAAACAACAACAGCTTGAAGGAAAAATACCTGACATGTGTAAAAAATGTTTATCAAATTAAAGGAAAGATTTAGATGAGTCTTGAATTTCACAGAAATTTTAACATGGGCCGTCAATCTGAGCAATTTCTAAATGATGAGTTAACTGTTTTATATGAAACATTAAAATATCTTCCTCATCATAAATATGAAAATGGTCGGCACGGAGAAATGCCACCAGACGCTAAAGTAAGCGGAGCATTAAATGCTCAGCCATCTGACGGAACTCTGAATTATTGGGATAATTCTAAAAATAAATGGGTTCCATTTTTTAAATCAAAATTCCAGATAATAGACCAAATGTTGCAAAATACGTGTCCATCAGATCCTGTTGTAGGTCAATTGTGGATCAACAACGGTGTTTTATGCTATTTTGATGGTGACAGTTGGCATCCAATAAAAGCTATAAATATGGATGATTCACAATGGTCTAACACTGCTTTTTCTGATTTCCAAATAGTATCTCCATTAAATCCAACAAAAGATGCTGTTGTTGAAATTGGCGGATATCAATTTACTATAAAAGAAAATGAACCGCTAGACAGAACTCCAGACGATTATTGGAAATATTATTATGATAACAAACTAGATTATGAAAATAATAGTAGTATCATAGACACAGAAAATAGATGGTATCCAGAATGGTTATCTCCAGAATTACCGGAACCTGTAAAGATAGCCATGGGCGACGCGATGAGATCGCAGTTTGTAATACCAAATTTAAATACAGATCGTATATTTAAGAATCACAATTATGATACTTCATATTCTAAAATATCATCTGTATGCATAGAATATCCAACAAAAGAAATAATAAATGAAGATATTTCTGCAATACATTTAAATCCTGGTAAATTAACAAATATTATTAAGCGATTAATTAAAATAGACAAACTAAATTCTACTATAGCAATTAAAGCTTATAATACAGAATTTTATGGATTTAGAAATGGTGAAAATACTGGTGATTTTTTAATTCCTAGTGACAAACAAGATTGGGGAGATTACATACCAGCTGGCGATCATATAATTCTAAATTATAATGCAACGCAAAACTATGATTACTTATTAGCAATTACGTATGAGTTTTCATGGATGAAGGCAGATGGTAAATTAGATTGTAGAAATATTAATAATCTTTCTAATTCATATTTCTTAACTGATTTAAAAGTTCCATTAAATGTACATACTAATGGATTAAAACTGGAAGAAGCAAGCTATAGCGTTAATGTTCCAGATCAAACAGTTACAATTAACGATGATACGGATCATGTAGAAATTGCTGCATGGTCACCATATAAGAAACAGTTTGGGTATATTAGAGAAACAGATCTACAACGTCGTGGAATAATTCAACTAAGAGAACCAGTTGCAAATCCTTTAGTATTTGTTGGCGGAACATTAATAAATCCTATATCATCTGGATTAGAGTTCAGCCAAGACGGAAAATTTATTTATGTTCCTAATTCTGGCGAATTTAACCAAATGGCAGGAATGTCATGGTGCGTAGTTGATTTAATTGATCCAGCCGTTTCTGGAGAAGTAATAGCAGAACAGAATAGTTATGTTGGAGGATCGAATGATCAATTAACAAACGATTCTGTATATTATCAAGGACAACTTAGCCAACAACCAGATGAACACGGTATATATGATTATGTATTAACTGGTGGAGTAGTTGAAACTGCTGGAAATAACGTTATAAATTATGATACGTCAAAAATTGGATCTGAAGATGATGTTATATTATTTATTGATGGATTATTAGTTAGCAAAAATAAAATCGTTCGTGATAAAGTAAATGGTATTATAACATTATCAGATGATGAATTAAGCATCGGACAAGAATACGTATTAATAAGAGACACACAAGGTATATTATATGATACAGCAAATATGATGCCAGCATTTAACACTGGATATATTTCAAATTCATTAGTATACATGAATGGAAAACTTTTAGCAGAACCTGGATGCGTTAATACACTAAATAACCCAGAAAATGAATTAGCAGTTGGCGTTATTGATAGACAAATAAAATTTTTCATTATCGATGAAGATACTGGTTCTGGATATTGGAGATTGTTTGATCAATTTTCTGGAGAATGGAGAAAATTAACTCCAGAAGAAGAAATAAATATCAAGAATATAACAGAAGGCTATACAAACCAATTAACTTCTGTATCATTAAATGTTCAATACAATAGAGACACAGATAACATTGCAATATATGCGTTTAAATTTGCAAATGATTTAGTTGGAATAACAACGTGTGGAGAAGCATCATATGGTTGGAGAGATCCAGAAGATAATAATCTAGTTTATAGATTGTCTGATTATTATGGATATAATTCTAATACGCTGAATGTTTACATGAATGGCGTAAAATTAATTCGCGGTCAAGAATATCAAGAAATGGTTTCTGGTCTGCAAATTAAAATGCTAATAGATGTTGGAAATACAGATGTTATACACTATGTCATAGAACCAATAGAAAGAGGATATTCTGAAGGACACACAAGAGTTGTATTAACAAAGGATGATTCACTGCAAGGAAATATATATAAAGTTCCAGATGAATTAGGAATATCATTATATCCTGGCAGAGTAACAGTCTATATAAATGGAATAAGAATTCCAAATACAGATTGGTCATTACTTTCAGATAAAACTATCCTATTAAAATATATAGATTATAAAGCAGTTGGATCAGCAAATAATTTCCCAGAAGAAGAACTTGTTGATGAAAATTATTTACCAATAACAATAACGCATAAAACTGAAGATATAATTTTAGTAGAAATTCGTAACGATTATGACAGAAAAGAAAAAACAATATATCTTGATCCAACTACTGACATAACAGAACTATATATGGATGATTATGATTTACCGCATGACATCTTAGAATCATCTGATGAAGTTTTATTCTACCTTAATGGACAGTTTACTGGTTTAAGTCGTAATAAAGATAATAGCTATAAGTTAGATATATACAAAGGATGTATAATATTCCGCGATTCTAAACTGATAGCTGCATGCGCTATAGACAAAGTAGAAAGTTTACTAACTGGAAGCAATGCAGTGTATAACGCATGGAGAAGATTAAACCACAAAGAATCATATGAGAACACCAATAAAAAAGCATTAACAATAGTTTGGAGATAATCAATGTCAACTTATAACAATATTTCATTAAATCAACTTGATTTAGATGCATTAGCAGATTATGTAGTTCTTAAAAAGCGTTTAGTATATCGCGATAATGCTAATGACAATACAGTTACGTCTTCTAATATTGCACAAGATGTTGAAAAAGTAGGCGGAAAACTAGCTAGTACAATAGCATTAGCTGTTACACAAGACCGTAAAACTGTAGAAAATTCGCAAAGATTAGAAGATCATCCAGCCAGTTATTTCATGAGCAATACAGAAGGTTTAAGCTTACAGTCTAAATATCTTCTTACAAAACAACATCATGGAGACGAGCTTCAAAACATTTTAGATGAATTTTATACTTTAAGACAAGAACTGGCAAAAAATGGAATTATTGAAGATCGTGGAGAATATTCTGGGTATATAGATACGTTCAGAAAGAAATCTCCTAAACATCTATTTGAGCAATTAGCAGTAGCTGATGCAGGAAATAATTCTAGCCAAATTTATGTAGCAGAAAGTGCTGTTGTAGATAGTCTAAGAGTCTATGATTATCTTGTCTTAGTAAACGAAGAATATGATAAATTTTGTATTAGACAAATTTCTGACATTAATTCAGAATCTCATATTATAACATTTAGCCAACCAGTAGATGATGATGTATATGCTGCTACTGATGGAATAGCATTATATTTATCTCGCGGAATTAATGATTCTGGTATGTTTAAATTTGCCAAAGAAGGAGAATTAATTTTAGGTTCAGAAGAATATCACAGTGGATTATCAGATGATACATATAAATTAATGCGCCATGTTGAAGAACCATATAAGGGATTTGGTTATTCATTCAGAGTTCCATCAGAAAAACAAGGTTATGTAAAATCATTTGAAATATGTGCACAAGCTCATGGCAATCCAGGTGCAATGATATGCTATCTGATAGACGAAAGAGATATAAATCATTTCTTTTCTCCTGCTCAAGCATTAGCAGATTATCAAACATCGATAGAAAATCAAGATGGAAGTTATCATTTCTTCGCAGCTTCTAGGCCATATATTTTACCATCAGAATATGGAATAAGATATATTAAATTTGATTTCTTGCAGGATAATAATCAATATCCTTTAATGACACAAGATCAAAATGAAGAACCAGTTCGTTATATAGCTATTGTAGAATGCTTAGAATGTGATCACGATAACTATTATGATATACGATTCTTACAGCACAGAAATTCTGGCGGAGAATTGACAGATCTTGAATTAAATAATACAACATATTATTATGCCCGTAAAGATGATGGATCTGATGTTCCAGCCTTAAGCTCAGATAGTATTATTGATTCATCAGATATGTATTATCATATCGTTACCGTTACGCCAGAAGAAAAATCAATAGAAGCAGAAAAAGAAGGTTTATATTCGTTCCACGTATCAACAAAAGATATGGTTCACAAGGCACGTATAATGTTAAGAATCAAAAAAGAGGGTGCTTATAGAACTAATACTAATGATACTAAGCCAACCGTATACAATTCTAGCTCTACAATTCCAGTAATTAATTCTGATCCAGAAAATGGAATTAGAAATACAGAAAATCTTAATATTAGAAGAGATATTTATAAACCATTAGAAATAAGAGGAAATAGCAGCGAAGAATCAGAACTGGTTACTACAATAATAGGCAGTAACATAACAAAAGCCAGCGGTATTGGTGCTGCAACCATAGGCGTATATGATCCTATTTTAATTAAAGATGATGATCCTATTTATCGTATGGCATATAGAGTATCATTAAAAGCGCGCAAAGCCGTTTTGGGATCAGATCGCGTTGAATATACTGAATATAAACACTTCTATTTACCATTAGTAGAAGTATTTAAAGACTTTAAAAAATACGACAAAGAATCTTCAGATCGTTTAATATTTGAAGCAAATTTATTCACTGATGAAACAGATGCCGAAGATTTTAATGATTTTATTGTACAAATATATTGGAGCAACAAAGATATATCTGAATATGCAGATATTAAAAATAGCCAAATGGGCGCAATTAAAGATATAGCAACTTCATTTAACGCTGGATACTAATATTCAATATAAAAATATAAAGCCTCTTTATCTTAAATGGTAAAGAGGCTTTTCTACGTAATAATACGCCGAATTAAAAAATAATGGAGGCATATTCGAATTGATAAGAACTCAAGATCAATATGAAAATGCTTGTAATTTTATAGATTCTGATATAGAGCTTTATGATTTTATGTTATCAGAAAGAATGAGCTCTTATGAATATAACTTATATTTACAAGATACAGAATATTTTTTAAATTTTCTATATGAAAAAATAAGGACGTTAGAAGAACTTTGTGATTTCTTAGAAGTTTCTATAGAAAATAAAATAAGAAGCGCAACAGAAGAAATAGATAAAAAATTATCTATGCTTGAAAATTCGCTTGGCCTAAAAAATGTACAACCAGATTCTTTAACGAAGCCTAAAAAGGCCAATGTTAGAGCAATCTATATAGAAGGAACAGAATATTTTTTAGACAATGGTCCATTAGATGTATTTGAAGAACCTGATCAAATGTATTATGCTGGTATATTAAGTGATGAACCAGACGAATTAGGAATATATGATTTCTTATTGACAAGCGCAATATTAACAAATGAAATAGACACAATATACCAAGATATGGATGGAGAACTTGATGACGAATATGATGATTTTGGTAAATATTTGAAATCTACAAGCAAACTTCCAAATTGGAATTATAATATTTCGCAAGGAATCGTAGACAGAGATGGATCTGTTATGTCTATAGCTGATTGTCGTTTTAATATGGTTATGCCATTAACTAAAAAGTATGGAGAAATAATTCCACAATTTGTAGTTAAAGACGCAAAAAATAGCGCATATCAAGATAATTTAGCTACAACATTAACCGATGGATATTATCTAACGTCTTATCAAAAAACAGATTGCCAACAAGTTACAGAGTCAATCAATATAATTATTCCTCAGGATTCAGAATATAATTCAATAGAAATAGAACCAATTAATTGTTCAATCAGTATAAATAAAAACGATACTGGATTTGAAGTTATTATGGATTCATTTGGATATGATAAAGAATTAAGATGCTTTGATTTTGACACATATAAAGCTTGTTGTCTAAACAAGTTTATAGAAGACAAGATTTCTTATGATCCTGTAAGATCTATATCTGATAACTATGATTTTGTTCAAGAAGATAAAATGCCAAGAATAAGAAAAAAATATATGGAAGAAATAGCCGATTGGCAAAAAACATATAATATAAACAATAGCAAATCAAAAGTATTAGGAGCTATATCTTAATGGAACAGTCCTATAAAAATACAAATACGTCTTCTTTTATAAAAGAAAATGACATTATAAGAAAAGATAATGATGACTTAATAGTTTCTAATAAAAATTGTTGGAAATTAATACCAGCAAATGAAGTTGAATTTGAAAATTCATATAGTGAATATTATAATACAGAACAGAGTATTAAACGCGTTTTACATAGAAAAGAAAAACCATTTCTAGCCTATAAAGATGATACTAGCGGCAATTATACAGAGAAAATAGAAAGACGTTTTGGATTTAGAAATCTTTCTATTTCTACAAAACAAGCTGCTAAAACTTCTGTTATTATAAGCGACAGCATAAATGTTAATAATATTTCTTATATAACTATTAGCTGTTTATTAGAAAATAAGGATAATGGATCATTGGAAATATCGATTATGGACAATAACGATGAAATTCCAATTCTTCCTAATGGGTCAAAGTGGGTTTATAAAGAAAAACTGTTTTATGATCAAAATACAAGATTTTTTATAAATAGCAATAAACCTATAACATTATATGAAGATAATGCAATATGCTCAAAATCATATACGGATTTGACAATAGACGATTTTAAAAATCATACATATGCTTTAACATATGTAGCACTAGGAGACGTTGTAAAATATAAACCAGTTACAGACAAAATACAATTAAAATTGGTTATTCGTCAATATGCAGAATATCCATTATTTACAGTAAAAGGCTGTATGGTAAATAACTATGGAGGAGTAATAGATTGGAACTTGAAAGCGTAAAATACATCAGAGATCGCTATTTATCTCTTCTTAGTAATGACGAAAACTATAATAATGTTATAGAAATAATTAATAAAAAATCAGATTCTGAACCATTATCATATATTAAAGAATTAGATGCAGAATCTGATTTAACACACGAAGAAGAACAGCGCCAATTATCTGAAATACTTTTAGATATGCACTCTATTAATAATGGAGTAAAAGAGCTTAAAGATATAGTTGTAGATTCTTTGAATTCTTTAGATACTTCTTTACAGAATATATTTTTAAATATAAACAAACAGATTGAACAAGTTGAAGATGTCAACACAATATGTGGATTAGATTCTGCATATAGTTCTGTTTTGCCTATATATGCTTCTGATTTTCAATATATAGGATCTGCAGAAGTAGATAAAAAAACAATCTCTGCTTCACCAGTAAAAATTAATGAAATAGATTATGATATAATTAGTATTGGTGGAAATGGATATTCTGGTAATGCATTTGTTTATAATAATGAGACATTTGAAAACGAGGATGAAGATAAATCTGATCCAATATATATAATGGATAGCAATGATCTCACAGTTTATGAATATTCTAGATTATGCACGCATGAAAAACAAGAATCTATTAGTGGAATAATTAACTTTGACGATAAAGAAGTAGAATGTATAATAACAATGTCTGCAAAGCAGAAAGTATGCCAAGCAGAAATATCTTCTGATGATCAAGATTTAATTCTTAAAAAGATAGAAATATCAGACGATGGTATGGTATTTACTACATATCTTGATAGAAATATAAGAATAAATGATACAAATGAATGTTATACAAATCCAGATTATATTTATGGTACTGGAATAATTTGCTTTCCATATACAAAGTTTGTAAGAATAACATTATCAAATAATACTGTATTAAATGATGTAATAGCCATTGAAGATGACGATGGAAAAATAAAAAAAGTAAACGCATATAGAAAAAAGATTTCTATAAAAAACATAAGATTGTTTGATACAGAATACGAAGAAAATACCTTTATAACAGATAATATCTTACAAGACAGTTCTGTTGACAAAGTAGCATTGTTTGTATCAGAATATATTCCAGATCATTTTACAGATACTGGATTTATAGACTATTCTTTAATAGTTAATGGTCATGAATATAAAATATTCCCAGTTAATTCTAGCAATTCTGGAAAAACTATTGTCAAATTTAAAGACATAGAAGTAGAAGAAAATGAATATTCATATCTGTTAAAAGAAACTATTAAAACAGTTAAAGTAAAAATAACAATTCGTCCGTTTAATAAAAAAGAAACGCCGTTTGTTTCAAATATTAAATTATGTATGGGCAAAAATACAGGTAACATTTATGTCTGATTTATATTTAGATGAAATAGAAAAAATTAAATATTATAAACAAAAATTTATAGATAGCTTTTTAGCTCAAGGAATACCAGTAGACAAAGAAAAAATACAAAGCTATTTAGATAACATAGATGCAAAAATTTCTATCTTTAGTCAAGGATATATAAATTCTGGCGAAACTTTTAATGTTAAAAAATTTAACGAACAAAAAGAAGACATATATAAAGATTTGTCTATTCTTTATCAAATACTATACAAATTAACAAACGATAGAGTAGAAAAAGCTCAGATTAAAATGAAATATGAGCTTGACGCATTAAGACTAAAGGCTAAGCGTTTTCAATATCTTGTTGATCTACAAAGTATTTCTGTTTATGGAAAAACCATATACAGCAAAACAAACAATTTTGATCAAGAATATCAAGATGGAAAAATTATAATACATTTAGGACAAATACATGTACCATCTGGAAGTTATATAGCACCAATGTTTTCTTGCGACGAAGTAGATATTAAAGACGTAGTTTTTAAATTTGATGAAAATACATCTATACCAGCATATAATTATAATAAAAACTACTTAAAAGTTGTTGGAAATTATGACCTTAGCATTGAATATCACGAAAATCCAGAAAAATTATTTGGCAAAGAATTAATTGCAGCAGATACTGTCATTTCAAAAAATAATCAATATAATTTATTTCTGAATAAAAATAAAATAAGAGTAAAAAATTCAGAAAATAAAGTATTTTACGTGCAAAAAGATCCAGAAATATATTATAAAGCTAACGGCGAAGAAGAAATTTCGTTTTATGTATACGGGGCAACATCTATTAAATTTAATATGCTCGGAGAAATTACATATAAAAACTTCTCAGAAAAAGAAGTATTGTCACCAACTCAAAGGCATAAGATAATAATATCTGGTAAAAACTTTTCTTTTGACGTTAAAACTGATGGACAAATATATGCTGAAAAAGTTAGTGCATCAGTTCAAAATAGTCAGTTAAATATTCATAGAAATTATGAAGACATAACTGACTATACAATAGAAAATATAATATATGGTGACAATTGGGTCTATAATAATGTTGATGTAATCATTAGCAATGCTCCAACAGCATTTTATGATATTAACTATATAATAATTAAACAAGCACAGATTACAGAGTTAGAGGATAGAGAATAATGATTATATATAATATTCGCGCTAATGGTCCATATGAATATGATAAATTTATGCTGAATTATGGTACAATACACAATGAATATATAAATATTAAAAATTTATATAACGATAGCGGCATAATTCAACAGAATAAAGATTTATCATTAATGATCAGAAAGTTTACAGATCCTAGTTTTGAAGAATATAATGGAATTCTAAATACTATTGCTATGACAAAGCAAGTTTTAGTGGAGTAATCATGATTAAAAAACCTAATAGCTTAACATTGATGGAAAAAATAGACGAAGCGGCTGATAATATAAAAGAAATCAAATCGAATGTTTCTAATATTAAAAAACAAATGGAAACCAAAGTTGCAATTCTTAATACATATTTTGATGTAGCAAATGCAACTGTGGAAAGTTTAACATCTAATATAAAAGAAAAAACAAGAGAAGAAGATACAATAATATTTGGATTGGACCTGGCAAATAATAAAAAGATGATGGTTGGTTCATATTCTGCATTTGGACAAACAATACATCCTAGATTTACTGTCATGCCAGATCAAATGTTTAATTTCATATCTCAAGATGGTCCGCTATTTAAAGATAATGCTGAAGTTTCTTTTACTGTAAATGGCGAAAAAAATTATAAATATGAATATTGCAACATATTAAAAGAAGAATCAGACGATTCAAAATTAGATGTGTTCCTTCCATTTGAAACTAATGTATTTACATTATCAATAGAAACTAAACCTTCTAATTTAATAGGTAATTCTGCTTGCAATATGATTGAAATAGCTCCGTATTTACCAGGAACGTTTGATATAGACGAAATAAGAATATGGACAATAGAGCAATATATGGCTCAAGATTTATTAGTACCAGATAAAACAATCACAAATCCATTCTTAAACGTATGCGCTGAAAGAATAATGCTTGATCAAACATATCAAATATATAAGATTGAATTTGATATAACCTTGCATATGCCAAGTAATGTAAAAAATTATTTTGGCTTACGTCATATCTATTTTTATAATGCAAAAATGGACAAAGAAAATAGCTATGTAATTATGAAAATTAAAAAGAATGGTTATATTCGTTCAATAGGAAATAATCTTACGATAAAAACTCCTAATGAAACAAAAAATATGTTAGTTGAGCAATACCGATATAAATCAGATACTCCAGCAACAGAATTTTTCATGGTATATGAAAATGATACGCTACAGGGACAGATAGATCCATCTGTAGTAGTAGCAAGAAATATTTCTGAATTTTATGCCAAAATACCTATATTTGAATCTATAAATACTTTTAAAATAGGAGATATAACATTAAGATAAAAATAGCGCCTCAGAAATGGGGCGCTAAAAATTTTTTAAAAAAGATAGTGACTTTTTAAAAAAAGTATGTTATAATATAGAAAACCGAAGGAGTAAAAACATATGTCGTACAAAAAAGAGATGGTTGTTATATCAGTTCCAATCAGCATTGAGAACAATTCAAAGCTGTATGAACTTAGCATAATAACTAAATCTAAAAGCAAAACAAAATATGCAAGCAATATTCTTTCGGCCGCTATTTTAAAAGAATATAGAAAAAGGGGAAAGCATGGAAAAAGAATATGAAATACTTTTAAGATACTTTGAAGAAGTATTAGGATATTGTCCAGATGAAAAATATTGGTTGCCAACAAGAGCAACTATAGGATATCTACTTGACAATAATTTTTCAGCTGGTACAATATTAAGTGAACTAGCTAAACATAAAACAATATCCATTCATCCAAATGATTTATCGGAAGAATTGTGGAAAGGTAGCCTATTAAAAAAGAATCACTTTTATTTTCATAAAGAGTTTCAAATAACTTCTCCGCCGCCAATTCTAATCAACGGCAAAGAGATATACAATGGAACATATTTAGAAATGAAAATAAGATATGACAATAACGATGTTCTTACATATTTCTATAATAGAATACCAAAACAAGAAAGATATTTATGTGAACCAAAAACAGATACAAAAGCAATAGCATATATCTTAAATAGGCTAGAGCCAATAGAAGATATAGAACCAATTGATGTATTAATGTGTATTATAGATGATTATATCAAAAAAGATGAATATACAGGAAACGGTTTGATTTCTGTTTTAAATTCTTTAAAAGATGTTCTTCCAGTATATCAATATGATTATAGAAATGCAAAAGCATCTGGTCATAACATAATTAGGTGGCGTTATGAAGTTTAATATAAATCCTTATTATACTGAACTTGGCGGATCAAAAAATCACGTATTTCAAAGAAACTATTTTTACCAATGTGATGATAATCTGCCAAATCATATAGCCTCTTTTAAGCAAAAATATAATAATATAGATTGTTTTCAATGCTTATACTATTATAGTAAATTAGACAAAGATGCTTTATTGTATGCACCGTTTTATTTAGATCTTGATTCAGATATTACAACTGATAAAAAATATGAAAAAATAAGACCGTATATTAGCCGTGCATATATGGTATTTCTGAAAGAATTTAAACTTAAAGAGGATGAAATAGATTTATATTTTAGCGGAAGTAAAGGATTCCATATAACTATAGATCCACGTGTTCTTGGCATAGTTCCAAATAAAGATTTAAATGCAATATATAAGGCATGGGCAATTCATATAGCTTTGTCGTATGATGTTCCTATTATAGATATGAAAATATACGATAAAAGAAGACTATTTAGAATGCCAAATACAATCAATTCAAAAACGGGTCTTTATAAGGTAAAAATTAGCCAAGATATGCTATATTCATTTTCATATAGCGATTTAAAAAAATACGCATCTGAACAACATCCAATTCAAGAAACTTCTCACAATATAAATATGAATGCAGCATTATATTTCTACGAAAAAAGTAAGAACTATAACCGTAGACTAGATAATGCAAGATTGGCTCAACAAGAAAAAGATAAAAACTTTGAAATCCCAGAAGAAAAACAACCATTATTGCCGTGTATAAAAACAATATTAGAAGAAGGTTCTATTCAAGGTTCTAGAAATAATACGCTAATAATATTGGCTTCTGGGCTATTACAATCTGGTTATCAACTTGAAGAAGTAGAAGATATAGCATTAAAATGGAATCAAATAAACGATCCTCCATTAACAGATGGAGAAGTTACAACTACTGTACACTCAGCATATGCAATGTTAAAAAGTGGGAGAAGATATGGTTGCAGTAGTATTAAAGAAATGGGATTGTGCTCTAGCAATAAATGTAAACTAGGAGAATTAAGATGAGCGAGATTTTAACAATAGAAGATTGTTTGCAAGAAAAAAATGAAGTAAAAATAGAAGATTATTATTCTATAGGAAAAGAAATATATGATAAGTTTGATGAATATGCAAAGAAAAAAGGTAACGGATATGAAGTTCCAAATTTTCCAATATTCAATGAAAAACTAGAAGGCATGGAAGAAGGTTTATATGTATTTGCTGGAGAATCTAATTCAGGTAAAACTGCTATTGTCACAAACCTTATATGGAATATTGCTACTCATCCTAATAACAAACTTTTTGGCATATATTATAGTCTGGATGATAGTACAAATGAAGTAATTCCTCGTCTAATAGCAATGAATAATGAAATTCCTATATCTGCTGCTTCAAAACCAAAACGTTATGAAGACTTTTTGGAAAGAACAAAATACACAGAAGATACAGAAGAATTATCAATAAGAAATCAATATACAGACTTTTTAGACAAAAGAAACCATGGGTTACAACAACTACGCGATCAAAATAAACATTTTGTTATTCTTGATAAAGAAAGAATACCAAATCTTGAAATGTTATTAGACCACGCAAAAAAAGTACAAATATATGTAAAAAGTTTTGACCCAGAAAATAATATAATAATAGCAATAGATTCCATTGCAGATTTAACAGTAGATTCAAAAAAATTTAACACCGATAGAGAACGTATAGATTATATTAGCCAGACCATTAAAAAAGCTGCAAATATAGATTTAAAAGTTCCAATACTCGGCACATATCATTTACGTAAACTAAACCACAGTGGACGACCAACGCTAGACGACGTTAAAGAATCTGGGCGTTTAGTGTACGAAGCAAGTATGCTGTTCCTAGTATTTAACGATGTTAGTAAAAATAAAGAAAGTGCTAGTATATTTAGTACAGCGCCAAACAATGAATATAAGCAACCAATTATAGAATTAGATTGGGCAAAAAATAAGAAATCTAGCTATAAAGGTAGAACATATCATTATTTCCAACCTAATTTTTCAAAATGCATAGAATGTTCTGTGCCAGTATGTCAAAGATTTGATGCATTAATTTATTCAAAATGAAAATAAATATAGAAATATCATCACAAGAGTTAGCAGAATTCTTTAGTTCTTTACCTGTAGCGTCTTATTATAACTGTAGGTCTATAGAAGATAAAATTATAGACGCTATTTTTAAAAAGACGCAGCAAGAAGAAAAAGATAAATTAATAACAAAGCCGGAGGAATTATATAATGGCATTACTCACTAAAGAAGTCTTTGAAAATCCATATGTTGCAATAGGTAACAACAGTGACATATGTGAAATTTGTCGTAAAAACATGTTAAAAGAGCATCCAGAACTTGCAAAAGACTATCCATGGATGATCGCAATGAAATTGCGTGGACAATTAACAAATAAAAAAATATTTAAAATTTTCCAAAATAGCAATACGCCATTAGTCATCTGTGAAAAACATTTGCAAGAAATTTTAGACACAATAAAAGAAGAAGAAAAAGAAGAAGAATAATATGAAATATGCTAACAACAAATATAAAACGCCGAAAGACACATCGGGATATAGAGAAGGTTGTCTGCAGTATAATCCTTGCCCCCTTTGTTACGGCTGCAGGAATTATGGCTGTTATCCTTTTACTTGCGATGATTTGTGTGGACGAAATAAAAAGATCAATATATGCAAAACTCAATTGCATACGCCACAAAATATCGCAAAAATGGTTAGAAGAAATAAAATAATAGTCTCTAAGGAGGACACATTAGATGCCAGAAAATAAACTTTATTTTACATTACTAGACGATATTTCAGACAAAGATTTAAGAGCATATGTATCTACAGTTATTGAAAATTATCATACTATGGATAATCATATCGAATTTCAAAAACAAATGACAACTGCTGAAAAAGCATTGGATATTTTGTTTACAATATTAGAAGAAAAAGGAATTTTTAATCGCACAGTTAAACCATATAAATCATGGATTGAAATTTTAATTTCTGCTGTATATCTATATTATGCGGTTAAAAATAGAAACAAACCAGAATCATTTATTGAGTTATTTGAAATTAGACAGAATACGTGGCAAATTGCTCAAAGAAATCATCTTTCTATGCAAACATTTGACGTTCTCTGTCAAACAATTGAAGCTGGATATGGATCAAATGGAGTACCAGCTTGCAAACCTACTCCTGGTACACCGTCTGAATTAATGGCATTATCTATCTTCATTGTAGAAAGAATACTTCCAAGTTTAGATAAAACCATTACAGATGCAAAATAAAATAATTGAATTAACTATAGAACAGGTGGTAGATTATATCACCTGTCCAAATATTTTCTACCTAAAATATGTTAATAATATAGTTCCAAAAACGCATGTATCTGTCAAACGATTAATGCTTTCAGCTAAAGATAAATTATTATATCAAATCTTAAATGGCAAATACATAGATGGAACCAAATTTGTAAATGATTTCATAAAAGATTGTACCAATAATAAGTTTCTATCTACCAATAGAGAAGTTATTAAAAGTATGCGAAAGCTTACAACATTTCACAGTTGGTGCGTGCAAAATCAATTATTATTAGCAGATATAGGAACAGAATTTGAATTACCGTTCAAGGATGACAACGCAATTTTAAAAGGAAACTTTGGAGTTATAAGATTTAAAAATAATAAACTAGAATTACTTGGAATAGACTTTAGTGACAAAGATCCAGATCAAAATCTACTAGACATTTCTATTAAATATACTCTTCAAAGTTATGCGATAAAGCGTTTAGTACCAAAATATGAATTATCTGGAATACGCGTTTTATCTGTTAGACAGAATAGGGTAGCAGAATTTGAGACATTCAGAAGTCCGCTTGACTATGAAAGATTAGAAGATACATTTTCCATGGTAATAAAAGCGATACGGAATGGGATATACTATCCCAGGGAAACATTTGAATGCTCTTATTGTCCAAGTAAAATTTATTGTGGTGGGTTATCAAATCATGTTATTCCGAAAAATAATGAGGTAACAGTATGTTAATTAAAGAGTACCAAGGATTCTTTGAAGAGGTAAATAAGTCTAATGATACGAAGAAAAACGGTAAAAACGACAAAAAGGAAGTCGACAAAAAACGAGTTCGTAATAGACGGAAAAAAGTATCAGAGCAAAGTTCTGTATGATGCACATATTGAATTCAAAGAAGCCGTTAAAAAACGTTTAATATCTTCTTTTGATCTCGGCTCAGGTTCAAGTAAAAAATCTCGCTATACTGCATATAAACCAGTGTTAGATGACATTAAATTCGATAGTTTAATGGAAGCGCGTTATTATATTTATTTGAAAGAGCTAGAAAAAGAAGGAAAAATATTTCAATTATCTTTGCAAGTTCCTTATACACTGCAGGAATCGTTTACAAAGAACGGCAAGAAATATAGACCAATAATTTATGTTTCTGACTTTGTATATCTAAATGAAGAAGATAAATGGATAGTAGTAGATATTAAAGGAAAAGAAACAGTAGAATTTAAATTAAAACAAAAACTTTTCGAATTTAAATATCCTGAATTATCTCTTTCGGTTATTCAATTTCATGATGGAAAATGGATGACGCTAAGTGAAATTAGGAAATTAAAAAGAAAAAAGAAATAGGAGAATCAACTATTAGCAAATCTAAAAAATCTGAAGAATATACTACAGAGGAAGCTGTAGAATTCTTTGGAATTACTGAAGATGAGCTAATGAAGCGTAAAGAAGAATGGAAAGAAATAGACGATCTGGTTGAAACATATCAACGTCAGTTTTCAGATCCGAGTCCATCTGTTAAAAAAGAATCTGAGAAAGCAGCAACACAGTTGCTTGAAAAATTTTATCCACTATTTAAAAAATATCTTGGTATACTTAAAAACGGGCAAATAAACTTTAATAATTATGAGCAACGCATGTTCATAATATTGTTTATGGATAGTGCAACACTAAAAAGAGCATTATATAAAAAGGCCCCAGTGCCTAAAGACTATAAACAAATTATATTTCAGAAGTTCAACTTTATAAAAGAAACTTATGGGTATTTGGATGAAGAAGAAATACTAACAGATTTATATGTATTATTCTTAAATCTTGCTAAGCGTTATAAACCAATGGCTAGAAGCTTCTGCTGTTATGTATTTAACACTTTTAAATATGAAGTATTTAGACATATACAATCATTTACAAGAAATCCATTAAATATCCACTACAGGAGTATAAGTTATGAAGATTGCGCTTCTAAAGGATCTTCAATGTTAGAACTACAATCATATAACATAGAAGATCAAATTTGTACAGATGAAGATGGACTTCCAGATTACTTCTGGATATCTGGACATAACTGTGCTCCATGCTTTAAAGATTTAACCCCATTAGAAAGAAAAATTATAATCAAGTATTATTTAGAACAAAAAAATGACAAACAAATAGCTGCAGAAACTGGCATGCACATAAATACATGTAATCAAAAAAGAAGACATGCTGTGCAGCTGATGGCAAAATCAATGGGATTGAATGAGTCACAAATAAGAAGATCCAGAAATTCAGGATTAAAAAGTAAAAAATCTTAATAAAATCCGAGAAAACTTCGGTTTTCTCGGTATTTTTGTATTGACAAAAGTCACTATCTTTTGTATAATAAGACTAGAAAATTATAATTATTGCAAGGAGGAACTAATGCAATACGAATGGAAAATATGTAGCCCAAATGAAACAGATGTTCAAAGATATATAGACGAGTTGGGCATATCAAGAATACTAGCAAGCAAACTTGTAAATCAAAATATAAGTACAGATGCAGCTGCTAATATTATAGAAGCAAATTATAACTATATTAAAGATCCATTAAACATAATTAATATAGAAGATGCTGCTAAAAAAATATACGAATACCTACAAAAAGACAAAGCCATTATACAGGTATTCGGAGATTACGACTGTGACGGCATAACAAGTACAACAATCCTATGCAGATCATTAGAAGAATTATCTAAGAAAATAAATCCAGAAGCAAATCTTTCCATATGGAGACATATCCCAGAAAAAATAGAAGGATATGGACTATCCGATAGTTTTGCTAATAGATTTTTAAACATAGCAAATGCTATGCCTGACTTCAAGTTTTTACTAATCACTGTAGATAATGGTATAACAACAAAACCTGTGGTAGAAAAACTACAAACAGCAAACAATGTTGAAGTTTTAATAACAGATCACCATTTACCAGACTATGAAAATAATGTAACTCCAACTTCTTGTATATGTGTAGATCCACATATGAGAGAAGATGACGAAGGAAAATTATTAGCTGGTTGCGGCGTTATATTTAATGTTATAAGAAAATTGGAAGATATAGCTGGATTGGATCACGAAATTTCAGATAAATATGTATACTTAGTAGCTATAGGCACTATAGGAGACATGATGATGATTAATACATATCATGCATGTCTAATACAAATAGGATTAAATGTTATAAATTCTGTCAAGTGTCCATTATGGTTACAAATAGCAAAGAATAATCTTGAAATACGTAAAGTTACAGCTAAAGATATTGCATTCAGCATTGCTCCATTAATAAATAGTTGTGGGCAAATGGGAAATGCACGGCTAGCATTAGAAGCATTAATGCTTGACGACAGAGAATTAGTTTCTGCTAAAATGGAAAAAATATATTACATATACGCAGAAAATAAAAAAGAAACAAAAGAGACTAAAGCTATAGCAGAAAACGATATAGAAAATAACTATACAGATGATAAGTTTATTCTATACCCAATGAACTCTCAGTATCCAGGATTGGTTAGTAAAGTTGCAACACATCTTGGTAAAAAGACTGGGGTTCCATTAATCGTATGGAACGAAAGTGAAGACGAAGAAAAATCTGAAATAATATCTGGATCAGCTAGAAATGATTCTAAAATTCCAGCAATGAAATTTGCTAAAGAAGCAGTAGCAAATGGATTGTTAGAATCAGCTGAAGGTCATACATATGCTTTCGGTATTAAAATGATAAGGTCTAAGATTCCAGAATTAAAAGAATTCCTTAACAAAAAAGCGAAGGAATACATAGAAAAATTCGGAGATCTTCCTGCAAAAAAAGACCTTAAAATAGATTGCTGTGCTAGCACAAAAGACATAAACGAGACAAACATGATTGACATAGAAAAGATTCCTTTTATTAAGAATCTTGAAGCTCCTGTAGTTATAATTAAGGATGCAACAATAAAAGACGTCTACTATGCCAAGAATAATCCTAAAAATGTTAAATATACAATTCAGTCTGAAGACTCAAACAATCCTATAGAAATATGGGCTTGGGATATTAAGCCAAAAGAATATGATCCTAATGTTCATACAAAAATAGACATTGTTGGAAATATCGAAAGAAACTTTATGAGACCAGACAGAGCAACGTTAAATGTAATAGATTTAAAATGTCATTAATATGGGATACAGTGGTCTTATACTCACATTTGAATGCGATGAAAAAATAGAAAAAGACAATATAATTCTAGATATAAACTTATCGCGTGAAAATAAAAAATGTTCTAATGTAGCATATATTTTTCAAGGATTAATAAATATGCGTTCAAATGATAATAGGGCATGGCTAATAAGAAGATATGATAAAACTTCAAAAACCAAATCATATTTAATATATAGAGACGTTGACAATACAGTAGATAGCCTAGTAAAAATATTTCTATCGTCTTGTCAAGATAACGATGTTAGCTTTGATATGTTTATAGCTGGATTGGAAATAAATCAAGAAGAAAATAGACTTATAGTTCAGTCATTAAATGGACAATTTTTAAATAAATCATGGGATAAAAAAGATGGAATATCAATTTGAAGGAAAAGAAAATGCTATAACAGCACAAAAACTTCAAGAAGGATTGGTATGTAAAGTCGTTGGATACGGAAATTCAATGACACCAATATTGAAATCTGGACAAGCTGTTATATGCGTTCCTGTGACAGAAAACACAGAACTTAAGAAAAGAGACATAGTATTATGTAAAGTTCAAGGGCATTATTATTTACACTTAATACATGCAATAAAAAATTCTTCTTATTTAATAGGCAACAATCATGGACACATGAATGGAACAATAGGAAGAAATTGCATATATGGAAAGGTAGTAAAAATATTATGACGGACTTGCAATTACTTGATTATTATTGTATAATAGAAGGAGAAGGAATGCAATATTGCAAGAATGCATATCCAGTTAGACATGTTGGACTAGTATGTGATTATGATGATTATTCTTGTAGAAAATGCCCTTTTCGTAGATTTGATAGAGACAAATTAGAAGCCGATATAAAAGAGGAATTATTAAGATGACTTTAGACGAAGCAATTATACATTGCATGGAAGAATATACTAAGAATAAAGATTCTAATTGTGAATGCGCAGAAGATCATTTACAATTAGCAAAATGGTTATCGGAACTTCATCAATTAAGAAAAGAAGCTAATAAACCGCATCCAAGACCACCATTCAGTACAAAGTTAAAGGGGTAAAATTTAATGGGGGATAAACAAAATTTTGTACATTTGCACGTTCATACATCATATTCATTTCTTGATGGAATGTGCAAACCTAAGGAATTAATAAAAAGAGCTAAAGAGCTAGGATTTGAAGCTATTGCAATTACAGATCATAACCATATTGGTGGAGCTTATGAATTTCAAAAGCAATGCATAGAGCAAGGCATAAAACCAATATTGGGAGCAGAGATGTATTATACAGATAATACTGATATATTGTCTTTGCCGCCAGAAAAAAGATTAATAATTGCAGCTAAAAATGCTTATAAGCAAGGTGGTATCACAAGAGATCAATATATTAATATCAGGATTTCAGATGAAATACCTGAACGATATAAAAAGAAATATAAAGAACTTCTTGAAGATAAAAAGAAAAAATATACCAAAAAGGCATTAAGAGAATTAATAGAAGATTATATGTATCCAACAAAACAGTTTCATATTATATTCTTAGCAATGAATGAAACTGGTTGGCATAATCTAATAATGCTTCAATCAGAAGCAGCTAAAAAATGTACATATAATGGCAAATTTACATGTGATAATAAGCTTATCAGAAAATATTCTGAAGGCTTAATAATGACAACCGCATGTATCGCTAATCGTATACCTAAATTATTAAATGAAGGTAAAACAGAATTAGCAGAAAAATTATTGAATGAATGGCATGACATATTTGGAGATAGATTATATCTTGAAATTCAACCGTTAAATTTGCCACTACAAGCCTATACAAATAATTTTTACATAGAAAAAGCTATGGAAAAAGGTATAAAACTTGTAGCTACAAATGATGTTCATTATATATTAGAATCAGATCATGATGACCATGATACATTATTATGTATAGGTACTGGTAAGCTTAAAACTGATGGTGATAGATTAAGATATACTAACGATTATTGGTTAAGAACTAGAGAAGAAATGGTAGACGCATTTAAACGGCAAAAAATGCGTCAAGCTCAATATCTCCCGCAAGACTATATGGAGTGGGTAGATAATGCATTAGATAACACATATGAATTATCGAAACGAATTCAATGTGATATTAAAATGAAATCTCCAGTTCCATTAATTCCTCAGGTAAAACTTCCGAAAGGATGGACAGCTGCCGAATACTTAGATGTAGTATGCAACCGTAGATTAATAAAATTAGCGGAAAAAGACCCTTATGTAAAAGAACACTTCAAAGAATATTTGGATAGATTATATTCTGAATTAGAAATAATCATACCAAAAGGATTTGATAGTTACATATTAGTAGTTAATGAATACATTTCATGGGCAGATAAGCAACTTATTCCTACTGGTCCAGGTCGTGGTTCTGCAGCTGGTAGTTTATGCTTATATTTGTTAGGAATAACTAAAGAAGTAGATCCAATTAAAGAAGGATTATTATTCTCAAGATTTCTAACAAAAGATAGAAAAGAACCGCCTGATGTAGATAGTGATTTTAGTTGGGCCCGTAGAGATGAAGTCATTCACCATTTAGAAGATATTTACCACAAAGAAAATGTTGCACATATTGGCACATATTCTGAAATGGGCGTAAAGTCTGGATTGAAAGACGTTGGACGTGCATTAAATATTCCATTTGATACTATGAATGCGCTTTCAAAAGTTATAGACGAAATAAATGTTAAAGCTCAACCAGACTTTAAAGATTACGATGAATTAAAAAATAGCCCAAATAAAGCAGAACAAAACGACTGGGAAAAATTCCATAATCTTGAACTAGAAAACAGAGAAATATTTAGACTTGCAAGAAAATTTGAACATTTAAAACGAAACTTTGGAGTCCATGCTTCTGGTATCTTAGCAATGCCAATCCCTGTAACACAAATGGTTCCAATCAGATATGTTGATGGGATAGCAGTAACATTATATACTGGACCAGAAGTAGAAGAACTTGGATTGATAAAGCTAGATTTGTTAGGATTAAAAACTACCGACATAATACAAAACTGCTTAAATCATGCTATGCCTGGAAAATCAATAGTAGATTTTTATCACGAAGTTCCTAAAGATGATTCTAATATATTTGATATGTTATGCAAAAAGAAAACAGATGCTGTTTTCCAATTAGAATCCGATATGTTCAAAGGATTAGTTGACGAAATTCAGCCTAAATCAATTTCTGATATAACTGCTATAACTAGTTTAGGAAGACCTGGCCCATTAACAGTTGGAATGCCTCATCAATATGCAAAAGGTAAAAATAGTGGCGAAATAGTATATCCAATCAGAGGATGTGAAGATATATTAGACCGTACATATGGAGTTATTGCATATCAAGAACAATTGATGGCTATCAGTAAAAAAGTATCTGGATTTGATGATATGCAAGCTGATAGTATAACTCGAAAAATCACTGGAAAGAAAAAAGTAGAAATGTTTCCAATGATGAAACGTTGTCATATTTATGGCAAGAAAAACTGTGAAGGCCCAGAAGGTTGGGAAAAAGATGATACTGCTCCATGGTATGACCCAAAAGGCAAATACGGAGGAGAAATTAAAGGTGCATTAGCAAATGGTTATACAGTTGATGAAATGAACCATTATTTTGATGAAATTATGGGATTTTCATCTTATGCATTTAATCAATCACATGCACAAAGTTATAGTTTATTATCTTATTGTACTGCTTGGTTAAAATACTATTATCCAACCGAATTCTATGCAGCTGTTTTGTCAATGCAAAATGATGATGATAAAATACAAAAGTATATAAAAGTTGCAGAAGAAGATGGAATACAAGTTAAAGTACCTGATATTAACTTATCTGAATCATCGTTTACTCCTATCGTAAAAGACAATAAAAAAGAAATCCTTTATGGTATTGCATCAATCAAGGGCGTCGGAGAAGCTAGTATTCAACCAATAATTTCTAAGCGTCCATTTACTTCATTAGAAGATCTTATGGCAAAAGTTCCAAAGAAATATTTAAATAAACGAGTTATTAATGCATTAGCAATGTCTGGCGCGTTATCTTCTTTTAATGAAAATAGAATAGAGCTTCTATCAAGCATAAGAGATTTACGTAACGATAAAGACAACATAAGATTTAAATATATTAGAGGGACTACAAAAGCAGAAATTATTCTTGACTATTATGAATGGAATGAAGATATATGTATTCTAATGGAGGAAGCCACAATATCTACTGCAATAACTTATAAAAGATGGATAAATACACTTAATATAGGAGATAAAGTAGTAAAAGAACCTGCTCATATTATCGGATATCGCGAACACGTAGACAAAAATGGCAACATGATGTGCTTTGCAAAATTATTGGTTCATGATTGCGAAATTGATGGTATAATATTTAGCAGTATATATAGTAAAAATTCTTCTCTGTTTGATAAGAACCTTAATCCTAAACGCGATTTATTATTCTCTGGAAAAAAAGAAGGAGACAATAAATTTGTTATAAACAGAGTATATCCTCCAGTAAATGATGAAGAAGAAATGACAATACCTTTTTAAGGAGTAAAAAATGCAAAGTTGTGTTGACAATAAGATGTTTTCAAAAATTTGGGCAGACATATTAAATATAAAAATCAACAACATAAAAGTAAAGGTTGCAGATTCAGAATTAGACTATCTGAATTGCAACCTATCAAAAAATTTATTTGACATTTATCTGTCTAAACAAAATAAAACAGATACAGAAAAACGTATAATTAATTTATTAGTTAGCTATAAATTATCTAATATATTTGATTATATAACTACTGAATATTCTCATGCAGCAACAATATATCCTTTAGATAATATTGATGACATAGTTAATGCTTTTATGATGTTATATAATAATGTAAAACAATACAAGAAAGAAGACGATAAGAATTTTAAGGATTTCTTATATCTTCATTCAGCAATTAACAAATATGGAACATTGATAAATGAAAGTCAAGAAGGCAAAAGTTAATTTAGAAGAATTAAAAGAAGCCAATAAAATATTAAAAGATAATTTAAGGCTTCAAAAAGAAATAAATAAAGTTACGAAAGAATATCTAGATCTTTTAGAATTAATAGATCAAAATAAACGTAAAGATCTTATACCAGATATTCCATCATATCCTATTATTCCAACCATACCGCCATATCCATCTTGGATAAGTAAGGGTCCTATGCCAAAAATAACAACCGTTACAAAACTAAATTATAAAAATGGAGATAAAATTAATGGACAAAATTCATGAACAGATAGAAGCAATTCATGCCAAAAACGAAGAAACAGAAAAGAAAATAGATGAAGTTTATAATCGTATGTGGGAAGATCAACCAGTAACTAAAAAAGAGCTCGTAGAATTAGCAGAAGTTATTCAACGATCGCTAAATAACTTTGCAGAATTAATCGACAAGAATTTTGATCTAGCATCAAAGAATTTTACAGAGATAGAAAATAGACTAATTGAACTAGAAAAAACCAAAGAAGATGAGCCGCAAGAATAATTGCGGCTTATTTTTATATTCCTATAAAATTTAAAATACGTAATATTATTGAAGAACATATCAGGCTTCGTAATATATAAGAAGATTTAATACATATATATATAGGAGAATAAGATGCCAGAAAAAATTCCCGTTCATCTTAGATATATAAGTCCAAAAGATGGCGACAAAAAATACTTGCTTCCAAGAACTAAATCAGAGATAGTAGAAGAATCAATTGAAAAACAATTTATCTCTTCTGATTTAAAAAGCAAAGCTAATGAAATATATGAAACTGGCTTAAGAGTTAGTGGAAGCTTAACAGATTTTGATAAAACCATTCCAATAGTTGCTGGCAAGGCTATAAAAGTTAATGCTGATGGAACTGCCTTTGAAGTATTCGACCCTGCAGAAGGTGGTGGAGGAACAGCAACAGTTGATCCTGAAAAAGTTATGTCTTTGGATTCAACTAATACATATTGGGATGGTAAAAATCATCCAATTAAAAACATTAGCCAACCTACAAGTGCAAACGACGTAGCAACAAAGGCATATGTCGATGCTAAGACACAAACAGTTAATGTTTCTGATGGTAAACATATATATTGTGATACTTATCAAGATATTAATGAAACATTAAATGCCGTACCTGGCCAGGTTATTTATACATCTGGATATTATAATTTAAATGACGGTGGCGGTGCTTCATACGATGTAAAATGGATACCAGATGCAGATGTATCTTCATATCCATGGATAAAATTAATTGGCGAATGTGAAGAATTAGAATATCAAATTCAATATAGAGCAGACGGTACTCCATTAACTGATGGCCAAGGTAACTACGTATATATAGAAGACGCCAATGGAGATCCAGTTCCAGTTATGGAAGGTGGGCAACCAAAACATAAAAAAGTTTATGCGTGCATAAATAACAAAGTTATTAACTATCGCATGTTTGGTGCACATCTTGATGGCGTAGAAGAAGATGACGATGCTCTACAAAATGCTCATTTATATCAAAGAATGAGTTATACAATAGAAAAAGAAAGCGAGCGTCGTAGATATTATGTTTCTGTTGAAAATCATGAAGGTATAATTCAAAAAGCAAGTAACGAACCTATTGTATGTTGCGGAAATATAGATTTGTCAGGAAGTAGATTAGTACTTAAAGATGCTAATGCTACATGGTTTGGTTTTTATTTATGGGGCGATAATGAGTCTGATTATATGACTTATGAGCCAATTGATGAAGCAAAAGCCACATATGTAAAAGACAACTTTGTTATAAAAACACAGGGCAACGAAGGCGACATAAAACAAAATGGTGTTATTTTCTTAAAAGAAGACCCATATGCTGTTCGTGATGACGGTGGTTACTTATATTCGGAACCAAGATATGAATTATTAGTTCATACAAGCGACGGAATGCTTGCTCAACCGTTTACAGAAGACTGGGATAGAGCTGGTGGTATGCAGATTTCTGCACCATTTTCAGACTATTCTAGTCATCAAGTTACAACTGATACATTAGTTTCGCATTTTACAATTAACTATACAAGAATGCCAGCAACTCATTACTATTTTAAGGGTTGCGAAGTAAAACTTAATACAACAGCAAACGTTTATTGTTCAGTATTATGGTGTAAATGCCATAATGCTCATATTTCTGGGTTTACTTTCTATCCTGATTCTGCCCAGATGCATAATGGACGTTTCAAGAACACCATGATTTATATCTGGGGCTCCTATAATGTTGAAGTATCAGACATTGTAGGATTTAATGCAGCAGGCAAAAAAGAAGGCGGAGCAAATGCTACATCTGGATATGTATTGCGTGCTACAAACTGTACCAACCTAAAATTCCATGATATTTCTGTTCAAGGATATTGGGGCGCTACGGCCATGAACTGCGTAAAGGATATCCATATCACAAGAGTTAGTATCAACCGTCTTGATATCCATAATTATTTCTATAACCTTTACATTGATGAATGTAATTTATACAATCATGCAATTCAGATTGGCGAAGGTCGCGGCATTTGCAGAATAACAAACTCAACATTCTATTATAATGATATACCAAATGATTCTTGGCCAAATGCTCATTTATTAGAATTTAACTTAACATATGGTCGCATATTTGAAGGAAAAGTCTTTATAGAAAATTGTGTTGTTTTCTTAAAAGACCCAGAAGGAAACGAATTTGACGTTTGTAAAATTGAATTTTCTCCAGAAGCATGTAGCATATTAAATCATTATAAATTTCCAGAAGTAACAATTAGAGATTGTTATATGCACAGTTATAATGAAAATACATACTTAGTATATTTTATGATAGCTGGTAAACGTAACTGTAAAACATCTACTGTTCCACCAGCAAACGTAACAAATTATTGCCGTGATACTGGAAATGATAATACTGGACATTTATTCTGGAAATATATAGGACGTGGCGTAGACTGGATAGACAATGGTGATGATTCTAGACTTAATGTTATTCCTGGACAAATCATTAGAACATATAATAAGTTCTTAGATGTAGAAGGAAAAACAGTATTCTATGATTTTAAATATTTTATAGTTACACAGGCTGGTGTTTTGCCAACACCAACTGAAAGCAATAAGCCAAATAATACGTCTGGAAGCCCATTTAGCTTAGGAACTGCTAAAGTTAAATATACAGAAACAAATAAATGGGAAGCAACACATCAATATGCAGTTGGAGATTTTGCATTTACCGAACAATCTTCATGGTTGCCAGTGTTATGTTATGAATGCGTAGAAGCTGGTATGTCAAATGGATGGAGACCTACTCATACTAGTGGTACTGTTATTGAAGGTGAAGATATATATCCAAAAAACCTTGATGCTTGTTATTGGAAATATGTTGGTCCTGTAACCAGTTTTGCAGCTGCTACAACATTTACTCCAAATATGCATGTGGAAAATAATACATTTGTATACTTAGCTGGAAGAGTATATAAAGTTCTTAATAGTGGTAACCTAGGAACAATTCCTCCTTTAAATACAGCGTGGCGTGGAGCATTCCAAGAAAATACAGCAAGATTGTCATTTATGGGCAAAGACTGGTCTCCAACAACATGGTGGGCACGTGATTGTTATTGCGTAACAACAGTAAATGGCGTAAAAACTGTATATCAATTAGTTAATCAAGACGGTACAACGTCTGGAGCTATACCAGTACCGGGTAATGCATGCTCAGTGGATGGCGATCTTATCTGGGAATATACAGAATCTCCAGCGACAAAACAATGGGCTGCTCAGACACAATTCTTCGAAGGAGATATTGTTTCTGCTAACGGTCATAATTATAAGTGTATATTTGATGGTCGCTTAGAATTACCATATCAAATATGTATTGAAAATGTATCAACTAACATGATAAATGGCGATCTGTTTGCATTCTGGGAAGCTGGTACTGACGTTCCTACAACATTAAAAGGTAAGACTAATTGGAAAATTAACGTAAAAGACGTTAATGTGTATAGACCAAGAAGTGTTTCAAGTTACTTCTGTCATACAGGAAATGCAAATCCAATAATTACTAGTGGAGTTACTGGTAGTGGCGGAACAGTTTCACAACCAGGGAAAAGTGCATATGAATATGCCGTTGAAGGTGGATATGCTGGAACAGAAGAACAATTTGGTACAGCACTCAACAATGCATTATCATTAGCTAACGGAAATGAGGTATCATATTAATGGCTAATGTATTAATCGATTCTAATTCAATGACCGCAATAGCTAATGCTATAAGATCAAAAAATGGTACGGCTACTAAATATAAGCCAAACCAAATGGCAGCAGCTATAATGGGGTTATCGGCTGGCGGAAGTGGCGGAAGCGGAGAAAGTAAGACATATTACTTAGTCGACCTTCCTACCCTAACAAATCAGTCTTTTACTGTATCATTAGATGGAGTAGCACAAACTGCTGGACAGTCGTTTATGGCAGAAAAAGGATCTGTCATAACATATACAAATCCAGTTGGTAGTGGTAATTACAGTCCTGGTGAAATAACTGTGACCGGTGGGTCTCAATTGGCAGCAGAAAATTCTTACTGTGTTACTTCTAATATAACAATAACAATAGGAGCTGCAACAATTGGACAAGCAGATCCTGGATCAACAAGCTTTAATGTTACCAAAGTAGCATCTGGAGAAACGTTATACATGAATGACGTAATTGAGGATGCAGATCCTGCTGGTGCATCAGATTGGAATAATAATGTTTATTCAACTGCTATCAATGAAAGATTTGATATCGGATCAAAAGTAAAATTTGAATATGGTGTATTTATTCCAACTGGTTGTGCTTTTGGATATGGACCAGAATTTGTAATATATACAGACACAAGCAAGACTGCAAAATTAAGTCCGTCACAAGGTACAATGCACGAAGTACAATATCAAAATGGTAAATATTATTATGCAATTGTTGAATATACGATTAATGCGCATATTAGTAATTTCCCATTTTATAAGCAATATGGTAAACAATCTGGTACTGGAACTATGAAAATACGCTTACGTTGTTCAAGTTTAACACAGAATAAAACAAAAGATTTAAGTTCATCAAATCTATATCCATGGACTGATTAAAAGGACTAAGATAACATGACTGCGAGAATTCCAGTTTATTTAAAACATACGAATACAAGTACAAATACAGATGATTTACTACTTCCAGTTACTACTGCAGATCAAATAGAAGAATCATCTGATAAACAATTTATTAGTCAAGCTGAAAAAGCAACTTTATCTAATAAACAAGATAATTTAGGATATACACCAGTGAATAAAGCTGGAGATACACTAAATGGTCCATTAATTTTAAGCAGCGATGCTATAACTGATGCTAGACAAGCAGTTACAAAATCATATGTTGATTTAAAAGTTGCCGAATTAGTAAATTCTGCTCCAGCTGCTTTAGATACAATTAATGAATTAGCATCTGCTATAGGAAATGATCCGAATTTTGCTGTATCAATTGCTTCAATAGTTGGAAATAAATTAGATAAAACAGCAGTAAGTGCAGTAGCAGAAGCAAATAAGTTATTATATTTAGATTCAGATAGAAATTTAAATACAAATGCTTCTTCAGCATCAAAATTAAAAAGTGCATACACACTAACTCTTACTGGTGACGTAACTGGATCTGTAGACATAGATGGATCTATGAATGTATCAATGTCAACTGTAGTTAATCAACAGCCAGTTATGTATAGTGCAATGACAGCAGAAGAATTAGAAGCTGGCGTGCAAACAGCAGCAAGAGTTATATCTGCAAAAACATTGGCAGATTACGTATCAACTCACGGTGGAAATGGTTCTGGAGGAGAAGCTTCAATTGTTTCATGGTCAAACATAACTGGTAAACCGAATACTTTCACTCCATCAGATCATAATCAAGATTCGTCTACCATCAATGCTTTAACTGGCTACAGCAAACCAGTTAGCACAAGCGCATTAGCTACTACTGACACACTAAACGAAGCTTTAGGAAAACTTGAAAAGGCTTTAGATGGAAAACAAGCATCAGGAAGTTATTTGGCTTCAGATGGAACAGCTGCAGATTCAAATAAGCTAGGCGGAACTGCAGCATCAAGTTATGCATTAAAGACCGATATACCAACAATACCAACTAACGTATCCGACTTGACAAACGATTCAGGATATTTAACAAATGTTGCCTGGACTGATGTCTCAGATAAACCAACGTTTGCAACAGTAGCAACAAGTGGTGATTATGGAGATTTATTAAATACACCAACAATCCCAACAAAAGTTTCCGATTTAACAAATGATAGCGGATTCATTAATAGTGTTGCATGGAACGATGTATCATCTAAACCATCTTTTGCAACAGTTGCTACTAGCGGAGACTACGGCGACTTATCAAATAAACCAAATATACCAGCAAATGTTTCAGACCTAATAAACGATTCTGGCTTCATTACTGGCGTAGCTTGGGATGATATTTCTAGTAAGCCTACTATTCCTTCAAAAGTTTCAGACTTAACAAATGATAGTGGTTTCATTACAGGAGTCGCGTGGAATGATGTAACCAGTAAGCCGAGTTTTGCAACAGTGGCTACAAGTGGTAGTTATACCGATTTATTAGATACACCAACAATTCCAACAAACATTTCTGATCTTACTAATGATAGTGGGTTTATCACTAGTATAGCGTGGGACAATGTTTCAAGTAAACCTACATTTGCAACTGTTGCTACAAGCGGAAGTTATGTTGATTTATCAAATAAACCTACAATTCCAACTAAAGTTTCAGACTTGACAAACGATAGTGGATTTTTAGCCAGTGTAGCATGGAATGATATTTCTAGCAAGCCAAGTTTTGCAACCGTTGCCACAAGTGGAAGTTATAATGATTTATCAAATACACCAACTATTCCATCTAAGGTTTCAGACCTAAGCAATGATAGTGGTTTTATTACAGGCATTGCATGGAATGACGTAACCAATAAACCTGGCACTTTTGCACCGTCTTCTCATAATCATGTTGTATCAGATATAACTGATTTCCCAACTATCCCAACTTATTCTAATTTCGTTGGATCTGGAGCTACAGCTTCGTCTGGATTAGTTCCTGCACCATCTACAATTGCTGGTACTGATAAATATTTACGTGAAGATGGTACTTGGGCTATACCACCAAATAATAGTGCTGCATATACAAATTTTGTAGGTTCAGGATCTGCAGCAGCTGCTGGATTAGTACCACAGCCTCCAACAGTTGCTGGTGCTACAAAATATCTTTGTGAGAATGGAACATGGGCAATTCCTCCTGGAGCAAGCTATTCTGACTTTGTAGGTTCTGGATCAACTGCCGCAGCTGGACTAGTACCATCTCCTGGTACAACTGCTGGAACAACTAAATATCTTTGCGAAGATGGAAATTGGTCTGTACCATCATTTAGCGTGTCTTGGTCAGATATTTCTGGAAAACCTTCAACATTTGATCCTACATCTCATACTCATGTTGGCAGTGAGATAGCATTAACAGGTTATTCTATTGCGTCTTCTGCTTCATCAATAGCAGCTACAGATACTTTAAATGAAGCACTTGGCAAGCTTCAGAAATCAATTGACGGAAAACAAGCTTCTGGTTCATATGCTGCTTCTAGTCATACTCATGACGATTATGTTCCAACATCAAGAACTGTTAATAGCAAAGCATTATCTTCCAATATATCGTTGACAGCATCAGATGTTGGAGCAGCTGATGCTACACATTCACATGTTGGATCTGATATAACATTAACTGGATATTCAAAAGCTGCATCTGCATCTGCAGTAGCAGCAACTGATACAGTTAATGCAGCAATTGGGAAAATAGAAAAAGCAATTGACGGCAAACAAGCTGCTGGTAATTATGCAACAACGGATACAGATCAAAACATTACTGGTGTTAAAACATTCGTTGGTTCTAAGAAAATTAAATTCAAGCAATCAAATGCAAATGATAAATTAGGATTTACATTATATGATAACAGTGATACTGAAAAAGGCTATCTAGAATTTAATCCAACGAACACAGTTGATGGCGTTGCAGCATTAATGACATTAGGAAACTATGCTACAACTGCTGACGGATTAGCTAATATAGGATTTAGACGATATTCTAATATTAATGGAGCAAGTGGTGCATATAACTTATTGGCGCCTTTAATTTCTAATGCAAGAACACCATTTAATTTAACAACAACATATACAAATTTCTATCTATTATTAGGAATAACAGATGGAACTACAATGTTGAAAGCAAATAATGCTGGTGTTATAAATATAAGTTCAATACTTCCAACAGTTCCAACAAATGTGTCAGATCTAAATAATGATTCTGGATACATTACTGGAATTGCTTGGAATGATGTTTCAAATAAACCATCTACATTTGCTCCTGCATCGCATAATCATCCATCTAGTGAAGTAAATTTAATGACTGGCTACAGTAAGCCAAATGCAACATCTGATATTGCAACAACTGATACATTAAATGAAGCTATCGGTAAGCTTGAAAAAGCTCTTGATGGAAAACAAGCATCTGGAAATTATTTATCAACTTCTGGTACCGCAGCTGATTCATCTAAACTAGGTGGAACAGCAGCAGCTAATTATGCTTTAAAAACAGACATACCTACAGTTCCTACTAAGGTATCAGATCTTACTAACGATTCAGGTTTTATAACAGGAATTGCATGGAACGATGTAAGTAGTAAACCTAGCGTATTTACTCCAGACGCGCATAACCAAGCTTCAAACACAATAAACACTCTAACTGGATATAGCAAACCAAATGCTACGTCTGCATTATCTACAAGTGATTCTTTAAATGATGCTCTTGGTAAACTAGAAAAAGCTTTAGAAGAAAAGCAGGCTTCTGGATCATACTTAACAACAACAGGTACTGCTGCAGATTCAAGCAAACTTGGCGGTACTGCAGCAGCAAATTATGCGTTGAAAACAGACATTCCTTCTGTACCAACCAAAGTTTCAGATTTAAGCAATGATTCTGGATTTATAACATCCGTATCTTGGTCTGATATATCTAGCAAGCCCTCTACTTTTGCTCCAGAATCACACAATCAAGCATCATCAACAATTAATGTCTTAACAGGTTATGATAAATCTGTAACAGGAGGAACTGGTGCACTAGGAACTTCTGACACGCTAAATAAAGCTTTAGCTAAATTAGAAAATGCATTAGATGGAAAACAAGCATCTGGAAGTTATTTAACTACTACTGGTACAGCTGCAGATTCGTCTAAATTAGGAGGAACTGCTGCTGCAAGTTATGCGTTAAAGACAGATATACCAACAGTTCCAACAAAAGTTTCAGATCTAACTAACGATTCTGGATTTATCACATCTGTAGCATGGAATGATGTTTCAAGTAAACCGTCTACCTTTACACCAGAAGCACATAGCCAGGCTTCATCTACAATAAATGCATTAACTGGATACAGTAAATCAGCTACTGGTGGAACTGGTACATTAAATACATCAGATACATTAAACATAGCATTAGCTAAGCTAGAAAATGCTTTAGATGGAAAACAAGCTAGCGGTTCATATGCTTCTTCTTCTCATAGTCATACTAAATCAGAGATAACAGATTTTCCAACTATTCCTACAATTACAGATACATATAGTTCAACAAGTTCAAACGGAATGAGTGGAAAGGCGGTAGCTTCTGCACTGTCTGGAATAACGGCGTCTGGAATAGGAGCTGCTTTAAGTTCACATACGCATGTCGGTACTGAAGTTACTTTAACAGGATATAGTAAAGCATCTAGTGTTGCTTCAATAGCTGCAACTGACACAGTTAGTGTAGCATTAGGAAAGTTAGAGAAAGCTTTGGATGAAAAACAAGCATCTGGAACTTATCTAACATCGGCATCTACATTAGATGCAACAAAATTATCAGGAATTATTCCAGCAGGATGTTATACAAATACTACTTATTCTAATTTCGTTGGTTCAGGTTCTACAGCCGCTTCTGGTCTAGTACCAGCTCCTAGCACAACTGCTGGAACTTCAAAATACTTATGTGAAGATGGAAGCTGGGCAGTTCCTGCAGGAACATATTCACATCCTACTACATCTGGCAATAAACATATACCATCTGGTGGTTCGACTGGACAAATATTAAAATGGTCTTCAGACGGAACAGCCGTATGGGCGAATGAAACAACTGGAAGTGGAGGAACATATACAGATTTCGTTGGATCTGGTCCATCAGCAGCATCGGGACTAGTTCCAAAGCCATCAACTACAGCTGGCTCAACAAAATTCTTGCGTGAAGATGGATATTGGGAAGTACCTCCAAATACTACATATAATATTGCTGATGCTAGTAATGCTGGTATCGTTAAATTATATTCTACATCAGGAAATAATACAGATGGAACAATGACACAAGCTGCAATAGCATCTGCAATTACTGCAGCAATTAATGCAGTTGGCAGTGCAAGCAATATGTCATTCTAATTGGAGATAATTAATGGCTACATTATTTATAACAGATACAGAATTAGAGAATATAGCAGATGCAATTAGGGCTAAAAATGGAAGCCAGCTTCTTTACACTCCAGCTCAAATGGCAACTGCCATATCAAATTTAGATACAAGTGGAAGCGGAAGTGGAAGTGGCAGTGGCAATGAAGGAGTTTCTCCTATTACCGTAAATATAACTCAATCTGCTAATCAAACAATTATGGTTGATGCAACAGTAAATTCTACTGTTACTTTAACATCAAATGGCGGCAGTGTAACAGTTCCACAAACTGTAACTTTATCGGCATCAATTATACCAGATAATGGATACTTAGCTGGAACACTTAATCAATCTTCTGTAAGTGCCACATGGGGAGATACGGTTTCTTTTAGTGCCACAGAAGCAACACAAGCACAAGCTGAAAGCTGGAGATTGGTTGGAACATATAGTAATGAAGGACTAACTGACGTAACTACAGTAGACTTTGGTGTTCGTCAATCTTCAATGAAAATTGATCAGCAAGTTGATGTTAGCGGTGCTACTTCGCTAATGACATCTTTAGAATTCCATACAGATGCGCCATTAGCTTGGGATCCACTAGAAGGTTTTGAATTTTCAGATCAGACTCACAATCATAACAATGCTTCGTGGAGCATGTCAGAATCTGATCTTGATGCATATACTAGCACAAATCAGGTTTCAGAAAGACAAGCCGGAGTACAGCAATGGTGTACAGCTGGTACTCACGGAAGTCAGTGGAATGTTCAGGTTGGTAGCATTTATGTAACAAAAATTAATTATGTTGAACCGATTTCTAAGGTTACGTATGCACAATGGATAGATGGTAGTGGAAATAATAATCGTAAATTCTATGCTGGCGGCGTAAGATTTACAACGACTGGCGCACATGTTATAAATTATTATCATAAGCTTTATCTAGACTCTTAATGATAACAAAATCACATTCCAATCCAGTAATATTTAATACAGGAAAGGAATGTGATTTAATTATGGCAAGAGTTATAATTGCTCAAAAAATGAATCAAATATTAAAAAATCTTAATAAAATTAAACAACCTGCTTTATGGTTAATATTATTCTATCTTGGGTTTGTTAGCGTAACTTTACTTTTGTGGTTACTTTTATGGTTAATATCTGCCATTATGAAAGTACCTGATTTAACAATAGGATTAAAATTTATAAATGAAATAACTAATGTAGCATTTATAGGATTTATATGTTTTATCGGTGGTTGCTTTGTTGATTTAAATAAAAACGGTATTCCTGATGGAATTGAATCTAAAGTAGATATTAAAAAACCGCTTGATAATTTATTATCATTAAAAACACATCCAGATAATGAATAAACGTATGTATAGGAGAATTAACAATTGTTATGTCAATAAGTAAAATGCAATATAATGCATCAGATATATTAAACTATCCAGCTAATCATCATAATCCAACAACACAAACAAATTATGCTAATAATGTAAAAAATTGGGTTGAAACAGAAAAGAGTTTAGTTGATACAATTCTGTGGCAACCAACTACTGCATATAGTGTTGGTAACATAGTAAAAACTCCGTCATTACCAAGTCAGTATTGTTTAGTGTGTACTACGGCAGGCACAAGTGGTGCAAATGAGCCGAGCTATAACGGTAAAACTATTGGTAGTAGCGTTACTGATGGTAGCGTAACGTGGACAGTAAAAGAAGTCTTACCACAAGAAGTCTTGCCACAAAAGGTGTATCAAGTTAGACTGAGTAGCGCACAATCTGTTGCAAATAATACAAACGTAGCGTTAGGAACTCAAGTTACCATACCTAAAGGAACGTATGTTGTATGTGCATTTGGTGGATTTATGACAGGTACTACTGCAACAGGAATACGCAAAGCAGGATTTGTCGAAGTTACAAGTAGTTCATCTGTATGGAGAGAGGTTACAAGGCTTCCAGGATATGCAGAAGACGAAGCTATAGATGGAACAGGCATATTTGGATTTTCTACAAATACTAATGTTAAATTTTTTGTTTATCAAAATAGCGGAAGTTCTGTAAATGTTATCGGCGGTGTTGTGTTCTTGCGTATTTCAAACGAGAATCTTTTATAAACAAAGAATGTGTAGGAGATAATTTAATGAGACCAATTGGAGCTACGCCGTTATATTATCTTGCAAAACAATTTGCAGGTCAGATAGATCATATTTATTTACATTGGTCTGCTGGATGGTATGGACAGTTTTATGACGATTACCATATTAATATAGACGGTGATGGAACTATTTATTTAAGCACAGATAACTTAGCTACTAAATTAAGTCATACATGGAGACGTAATTCACGTAGTATAGGTATATCATTATCATGCTGTGGAGATGCATCTGCAACAGCAGAAGGAGATATAGATTTTGGTACACATCCCCCTACAGCTAGACAAATAGAGTCAATGGCTATAGTAGTAGATGTATTATGTGCTGCTCTCGAAATTCCAATGGATTATCCTACAGTAATGACCCATTGCGAAGCAGCCGAACTTGACGATTATGGTCCATCTACAACCTGCGAACGTTGGGATCTATGGTATCTGCCAGATTATATCAATGGCGGGATACAACCTGGTGGAGATCTAATTCGCGGCAAAGCTAAATGGTATAGAGAGCACGGATATTAATAAATCCGAAGGATAAAAAAAGCCGACTACTAATGAAAAACTGATAACGTTTAATACGAAAATCAAATTTTTCATTAATAGTCGGCTAAATTTTTTTGATAACTAATTTAAATTAATTCTTGCGCATTTAATGATTCTGTTTAGCGAATCTCTTTCATATTTTGCCAAGAAAGCTACATTGTTATCTTTTCCTTTAGACATTTCTAATATTCTATTTAAAGCATCTTTTGCAATATTAACTTCTTTTTCTACTTCTTTTACAAAAGATTCTTTTTCTTCCTGTAATTCTCTCATTTTAAAATAAATGGCATCTGTCCAGCATTGCCCATATACATAGGTAATTTGCCGTCCCATTTATCAATAAACTTTTCTTGCAGGACCATCTGATTTAATGACTTCTGTTTTAATGTCTGAGCTTCTGCATCTAAACGAGTCTTTTCTAAATCATATTTTGCTTTTAAAGCTCCCTGTTCTGCAACTTTCTTAGCCTCAATAGCTTTATTGTACTCGTTACTAAAATCATGATTTGTAATTAACAAGCTTTTAACAACAATCCCGCTATCCTGAGTCTTTTTTACGAATTCATCAGAAATCTTCTGACTAATTTCAGCTCTTCGTTCTACAAATGTTTCGATTGGATATGCAGCTACTACTGAATTCGTTACTTCAGCCATGGTTGGTTTAATAACAGTATCTACATATTTAGTACCATATGCTCTGTAGATATTGCCAAGCTTTTCAGGATTTAATGTATAAATTAAAGTATTTTCAATTTCAATTGTCTGCATGTCTTTGCTTGATACTTCTAACTTACAATTATATGTAGTATCGCGCACAGACATTTTAACAACCTTATCTACGACTGGAAGTTTAAAATTGATACCTTCAGTCATAACGTATTTATATTCTCCAAGTCGTAATACAACTCCGCGTTCGCCTGTATCAATAATTGTAAATCCAGATACAACAATTCCAATTAAAACCAATAACGTAAATACAAACGTGCCAATGCTAAAAATTGTTTTTGCATCATTTTCATCATCAAACATATATTATTCCTCCATTACTTTTCTATTTCTAGAATAAAATCACGCAATATTTTTGTTGCTGTTTCTTCGGCAACATTCTTTTTGATTATATATGCCATTATGCCAAGCTTATATATATGTGTATGCAAATTTTTATCTTCATAAATATTTTCTGCTAATTCTAACAATGTGTCAAATGGTAAATCTTTAAATACTACTACGTCAAAACCATCGTCATCAAAGTTGTTTTCTTCTTCGCCATAAACCATGTATATTTTTCCATTGTTTCTCTGACGAATAAATGTAAAATCACTATGCTTCATTATTAACCTCTTGCATCCAACAATCTTCACAACTTCTATGCATATTCCACCAAGTTACGCATTGACTTGGTGTATTTTTTACATCTTTTGGACATCCAAATCTTTTAGACATTAAATAAATGCCATTTTTAGTTCTAGACATTTCAAGAAATTTACTAACTTCAATTCCTCGTTCTTTACAATACTTTTCTATATGTGTCATTTATTTATACTTTCTAATTGGATCTGTTATCTGTATAACGTTAATATACTTACCATGAATTCTTTTAATAACGTTATCTTTTCGAATGGTATACATTTTTTCTAACTTCATTTGTTCTTTTACTTTTTCATGTCTTTTCTTTCCAGCGAGATATTTCTCGCATTTGGAATGACAACCAATTTTTCTGTCCTGACAATTTTTACAGCATGTAAAATAAGAACTTGTTGCGATTGGTTTAAAAATAAACAAAATTAACCTCCTATTATTTTATCTAATACATGTTTAAATCTAGATTTTCTCTTAGATTCAATTTTCATTTTATTTTCTATTTCTTTTTGTATTTCGTTTAATTCCAATTCATCTACGTTTAATTCCAATTCTTCATTCATTAAGTCGTATATATCTCTGTCTCTTTCTTCTTTAAATAATGCTTTACCATTTTTACTCTCGTATTGATATTGTTCATATTCCCTAAGCATTTGCTCGCTATAGCTTTGAGTGGCATATAAAATAGGACCATCTGAATTTATTCTCGGCCAAAGACTTGGTGCTGCAGAGCTGCTAAAATTTGCAATGTCTCCATCTGGATCTGTTCTTATTAAAGTTGGAGAGCTATTTTCCATATCAATTGGCGGTACTGCCATAATTTCATCTGGGCCCATATCTAATCCATCGTAGCTCCGCAATGTTTACATAAGTTTAATTTTTTTGCACATTCTAGACAAAGTGTATCTGTCATAGTTGTTGGAAATACCATTTCTTTTCCGCATTTATGACAGTTAGTATGTGTAATCATTTGACCTGCAAAGGTACCGCCTTTCATTATATAATAACAATATTTACATAGTCCTTCTTCAAGTCTATGCTTCCTACTATTATCTTCGTCATATGCTCTAATTGCAGCTCTTTTTTCCTCTACGGCATCATGATGAATCTTTTGCCAAGTATCTTCATATGAATTTATTCTATCGGTTATTGTTTTACTAATAACTTCAGTTTTACCAAAAGTTTTTGTTTCACTTATCACTTCTGGTTTAAGCATTATTAAAGGATTTTTTCTAGCATTCATATTATATTCCTTATCTAGTATTCCATTCTTTTATTGCTTCTTCTTTTGTTGTATCTTCGCTGAAAGACAGTACACACGCACAATAATCGCAAGATATTTCATAAGAATCTTTTCCATAGTCGCCACCGTCGCATAAATATATACTAGCTGAATGATGACAAAATGGACATGGTCTTAGGCGATTATTATCCAAATCTCTTCTTAAATCATTTATTAATGATGGAAATTTTAAACTTGCTTTTTTTAATTCTTCAACATCATTATTATTAATAAGTTCTGATACACTTAGCATTTTTTTGCAATATGCAAGTGTATTCTCCAATAAATCTTGGATTTTATTTGTATCTTCAACAATTTTAGTGTTATCTGGCTTAACTTTTATTTGATTTTCCATTTATTTTTTCTTATTCCACAGCTTCATATGTTTTATTAAAAATATCGGGTTTGCAAGGATATAACTCTCCTTTGACCCCTTGAATAATATAATCATTAACACTTACATGGTGTACACCTTCAAGTGTTTTAATATATAACTCCCATGGGTCTTCGATACCGTAAAAGATAACTCCATCTTCAAATGCTTTTACTGCCCATGCAGGAGCATACCATTCTCCGTTACTGTTTTTTAAATCTCCATCAAATTGAAACGCTTCGACTATTACAGGTTTTTTACGATACTTCATTTTTTTACTATCTCTTTTTCCATCTCATTAAGCAAATGCTGTCCAATTTTACTCATTTCTATATAATGTTTTCGCAGGCACTTTTTAAAACGTTTCCCGTGATTATCAGATATTTCTATTGCTTTAAGTTTAGCAATAAGTCGTTCATTCATTTTCAGCATGTTGTTGCTTTAACCACGATTTAATCTTTAACTTAAGAAAAGCGATTTCTTCTTCTTTTAATTCAAATTCTCCGCCATGATTCATGACTGTAGTGCAAAGCTGGAACAATTCTTCTATTAATTGTTCTGTAGTACAAGTTTGAATGAATTTTTGTTTTAGCATTCTGTGTGGTTGTTTTAGCCATGACTTCCACAATGCCTTACAATTAGTACCTAAAGAATCACATTGTTCTTGATTTGGGCAAAACTCACACCGCATTTCATGACTAAAAAACCTTGCCTTTTCTTCGGTTGGTAAATTACAGAACCATTTTTCATTGGTTCGGTTTTCTCGTTCTTCTTTAAATATATTTTTCATCTGTCTCATGAATTCTTGTGCCGAGATTGGTTCAATATCGCCAAGCATTTTTACCCTCGCTATTCATATTCCATTTTCTAAAAGCGTTTTAATATTTGCCAATGCAAGATCGTAGCCATAATATGTATCGATCCAATCTCCGTTACCATTTAATACACAAAATCCCGGTTGAGATTCATATTCGTCATCCACAAAGACCTGTAAATCTTTGTTACCGATTATAGCCCGAAGTTCGGTTAATTCATGCGCATATTTTGCGGAAAAATTTTTTATACGTTGTTCATACTCATCGCTTTTTGTGTCTTCCATCATCAATACCTCCTGTTACGAATATAAACACAATAAGAATTAGAACTTTCCCAGATCCTTAATTGCGTCAATATGTGCTTCGATCTTCTGACAATGTTTTACGATCGTTAACCACATCTGTTTCTCTTTGTCAGTTAAAGCAGTATTTGCATTATCGCCTGCCACACAGCCAGCGCCATAAATATCGAATGCATCTGCTTCTGCTTTAAATGCTTTAAACCATTGTTCTGTTTTATTCATAATATAATCTCCTTATGTACGGTTATTTTAATGCTCTATCCATGTCCCGTCTTTTCGTCTTCCTTTGTTCCATACATATTCTACAACAGTACCGTCATCATATGTTGCACGAAGAAAAACTGGTAGTGGATAATGATAGCCGCTTCTACGATGATTCTGTGATATGCTAACCAATTTTGGATGTGATTTTTCACAGGCGACTGCGTTTTCTTCCGTGCTGTATTCGCGATCGCATATTTCACATCGATATGTTTCCACTTTTTTTACCATAAGTTTGTTTTTCTAAATCTCAGATTGATTTATAAACTCCATATAATACTAGAACTAATACGCAAAAAGAAAGTACAAAACAAAAAATTTCAAAAGTAGATGCAGTTACACTTATCGTTACCATATTTTATTTTACTACCTTTCTATGTGGTTGTTTTAACCACTAACATATTGCTGTTCTGCGTGACTCTCTTTACTTAAAGAAAACCACCTTACCTGATGTAGTGGAATATGCCTGTTTTGCCCATCAGATAATCTCATCCAGAGATAAGAATTTCCAAATCTGACCTCTGTTGCTTCAAAAGTTTCCAAATATCCATCAAACCATCGTACATTAACGATATTATTTTTATTGTTCATTTTTTACTCCTTATACTTCTTATCAGTGTGTGGCTGTTTTAACCACTGTTGCCAATTATCTTTCTGG